>Ga0222719_10000394_pt1 | contig 43560 bp, 47 predicted proteins | sample C33_34DmetaG_FD_165039 | JGI IMG/M metagenome (GOLD analysis project Ga0222719, IMG submission 165039) | Estuarine water microbial communities from San Francisco Bay, California, United States - C33_34D | ecosystem: Environmental > Aquatic > Marine > Unclassified | place: USA: California... | reverse complement strand
GAGCCACCTTGCAGGCGCAGCTTAAAATACACTCATCTCTTCAAAAATTTTTTAGCGATAGTTCCTACTCTGTAGATCTACACACCTATTTTGACATAATACCTTATCTTAATTCTATGCACCCTAAATTCAGAAAGTATATGTTAGAGGTAGAACAAAATGACTTTGCTGAAAACGTTTTTGTTTTAGATTCGGACTACCGCATTATAGAGCCTGACGAAGCGCAACTCAGACGCATTAAAGATGATGAAATATTATACCTTGTTCCTGGAATTACTGGCGGAGGAGGTAAACGAGGCGGGCTATTTGCTATGCTTGCAATAGTAGGCCTTGCAGCCGCTACTGGAGGATTAAGTATAGCCGCTACTTCTACCGCTACTGCAACTACTTCTACCGCTACTGCTGCTGGCGTTACTTCCGCAAGTGCACAAGCTGGGGGAGGTTTGTTTAGTTCTCTTGCTGGTATGCCTAGTTTTGCTCAAAGTATCTTAGGTAACTTAGCTCTATCTGTAGTATCTTCTTTATTCACTAAAAAACCAAAGCCTATGGAGACAGACAACTCTACTCGTGAAAATGGTATGTTTGGATCTCTTACTAATACTTCTCAAAGTGGTACCCCTATTCCTCTTGTTTATGGTCATTTTAGGGTTGCAGGACAATTCTTAAGTGGGTATATTGAATCAGAACAACACGGTAAAAATGATGTTGTTGACGTAGGGGAACAATTCTCATGAGTAAGAATTATATAAGACATACCAATGCTTCGCTTCCAAGAATTGAAGGAGCAAAAGGCGGAGGTAAAGGCGGCTCTGGTCGTCCTCCTTCTGAGGCTGCTCAATCTCTTTTTGGTACTGATATTATTTTTACTACTATAGGTCTAAGCGAGGGTCCTGTGTATCGTATTAACTCTAATGGTCCTCAAGATATTGAAATAGCAGATAGTTCTATCGATGATTTAGTTTTACTAGACGGAGATGGTGGAGAGGATACTTCTAAATTTAAAACACTTTCTACAACAGGAACTACTACTCAAGATAGGCTTGACGTATTTGGGGAAAATATAATTACCCCTCAAAATTTTGCCTCTCCTGTCTCTTTAAAAAAAGGAAATCTTGCTGGAGTTCCTTCTTCTGGTATAACTCTTCAAGAAACTAGCGCACAATCATGGGACGCTCTTAAATTTATTTTCCAAATAAATGGCTTACAAAAAGTTTTAGACAATGGCGATATTAAGTCTAATTCTCTCACAATTAAAATTCAAATATTTCCTGCTCCTGCAGACGGAGAAGATGAGATTGTTTCTATCGAGAAGAAAATATCAGGAAAAACAGGTACACCTTTTAGATTTAATTTACGACTTGATATTCCAACTGAAAATCGTAGTAATAATGGTTATCGCTTTACGATTACAAAAACCTCTGCTGATAGTGCTAGTTCTAAAATAGCAGATGATATTAGATCTCTTGGATGGTTTGAGATTGAAGAATCTCCTCAAGCCTATCCCAGAACTGCTGTGATTGGTTATGCCCTAAAAGCAGTTGATGAACATCAAGGAGGAGTTCCTACTTTTACTTCAATGGTAAAAGGTTTACTTGTAAAAGTACCTTCTAATTATAACCAACCAATTTTAGAAAATGGAGAGATTGATTGGAGAGAAGTTGAGATAGCTGATGTTACTAGAGCTGCACAAGGATATTCTCAACAGTTTACTGGTGCAGACACAAAACTTACAACACAAAATCCTCAAATTTACGTAGGTACATGGGATGGTACTTTTGTATACTCATGGACACAAAATCCTGTGTGGATTATATACGACATTTTAACTAATAAAACTTATGGAGTGGGTATAGCTGAAGAAAATATTGATAAATATAAGTTTTTTCAAGTAGCTCAGTTTTGTGATGCTTGTGATTTTACCACGGGTAACTTTATTGGTGTAGATTCTTTAGCTGACGGTTCTTTCAGACACAAACCTCGTGATAAATTTACAAGTGTTCGTCAAACACTTGTAGGAGTATCAGCGGGTACAGCAATCAAAGAACGAAGATTTACTTTAAATTGTGTTATTGCCGACCAGTCTCAGGTTATGGACACTCTTAACACCCTTGCTTCATCTTTTAGGGCTGCTCTTGTATATTCTTTAGGTAAGATTACGCTTGCAGTAGATATGCCTGATGAGTTTCCAGCTATGGTATTTAATGAAACAAATATAAAACAAGGATCCCTGCAAATATCAGGAAATAAAGAAAGTGATATTATTACTGGTGTTGACGTAAGTTATATCGAGCCTACAAATCATTATAAACGTGAAACTGTGCGTATTGATACCACAGATAGAAATGATGGTTCAACTCCTAGTATAGTAGAAAATGTTGTAACTCTTGATTTATTCGGTACTACTAGGCGATCACAAGCACTTCGCTTTGCTCAGTACCAAATAGCTGCTTCAACTTTTCAAAGACGTAATGTTACTTTTACTACTAGTTCAGATGCTTTAAACTTAGCTCCTGGGGATGTTATCTCTGTAGCACAACAACAGTCTGGTATAGCTTATGGCTATAGTGGTAAGCTATTTCAAGATTCAAATTTACTATTACAAACAGGTAACTCAAATATATATTTAGAACATTTTACATCACCTGCAATTACTTCTAGTTTATTTACGGCAAATACTGGTCCGATAGCTCTTCGTGTTATAAAAATGGACTCAGACAGGATTGATCTTTATATATTAAGTGATTCTGACTTTACCTTGACCGCTACAGACAACGTATCTACAGGTATTGATCAAGCCCGCGTTAAAGTTGTTCAAAGATTTAATCCAATTAATAAAAGGTTTGATAACTATTCAACTTTTACCGCTAATAATCTACCTAAACAAGGAGATTTGTGGTCTCTTGGAGAGATTGAAAACCCTGGGGATTATTACACTAATAAAGCAGGTAAGCTATTTAAAATTACAAGTATGACTAGAGAGCCTCAAGATGAAGAAGTCACAATTTCTGGTATAGAGTATATTTCTAATGTATACGTAGATTCTGACACTTTTATTGATTATACTCCAACAGCTTATACTGATATTTTATCTCCGCTAACTGTTCCTCCTGTTCCTATAGTAAACTTTAGACCTGTTCCTCGTAGAACTCTTGATGGTTCTGTAGTAGTTGATGGAATTATCGAAGAGTCAACAGAATCTCTAGGTTATAATCAGGATTTTAGAACAGAATTCTTTTTAGCCACCCCTGATGCCGATACTCTTATCGCAAATGTCGTAGGAGGATCTGCAGGGGCATTAGAATTTAAAGTTAGTGACGCTACTGCGGTTACTGAAGGTGATACAGTAGCTTCTATAGTAGGTAAAAATGGGTTTTCTACCCCTGCTGGAGAAATTAAAATATTGTGCACCTCATATGAAGTGACTGATACTAACGGCGGTATTGATGATGGTAATATTGAATTTACTCTTTTAGGGTATGGAGACGTATTTGATGAAAACTTTTTTAAGCATGTTTCTGAGGTTAATGATGGAACTGAAGATGCTCCCACACTCAAGGGAGATGATTTTGTTACTATACCTGTAAATGAAAAAAGCGAAGCGCAGAGTGCTCTAAATTTTGTAGGTTTTGCTCCCATAGTCACAGATTTAAGTCGAGCTATAGTATCTTCAGATATTGCTAATAGTAAACTTAAGATAGATAACACTAATACAAACGGTACTAACTTAATATCTTTTTTACCCCCAGCACCTTTCTACGTAACTATAAATCAGATGTTAGATTCTAAAACTTATAATAATACAAGTTTTTATGTAAAAGGTGTTGAAACTACCTACATTGAAGAAGGTAATTTAGCAGATCATGATGGAACTATTGAAATCGAGGTTGATCCTCGTGTTAAAGGTTTTACTCGTCTTTTTATAGATGGTATTGAAAAATCAGCAGGACAGTACACTTTCACTAGAAATTTTGATATAGAAGCTAATTCAACTATTTCTTATGTAACAGGAGCTAATGAAACTAAATATAGAATTGAAGTTGATTATTATGCACCACCTATTATTGAAATAGGTGATAATGTTCAAACTTCTTCTGGTAATACTTTTAGTGTAGTGGGCACTTCTTATGACTTAGAAAGTCCTTCTTATAACTCAACCATAACAACAAACTCTATTTATCGAATTACTCTTGAGAACGAAGACACTATAAGCATTCCATATTTTTCTTCACCAATTACAGGAGTAGCAACAAACAGGAAACCAGGAGCCAACCTTTTAGGTTCTTCTTTTACAAATATTTCCCCAGACCCTGTAGGAACTCTAACAAGTGTAAATGAGGGAGATATTACCTTTACATATGATACTAATTTATTTCCGGGCAACTTTAGAACTGCTAACTCTAGGACATATTCTTTACAGACTGGTAATGAGTTTGAGCGTACTAACATTGATGATACATTAACAATTACTAATTTATCAACAGGTATAACTTCTCTACGAGCAAGAAATAGAAATATTCTTGGGCGTTTCTCTCCTTTCGTAACAAAAAGTATAGTAGTTGAAGATCTTCCTATACAAAAAGTTCAAAATTTTAATATTATTGAGTCATTATATAGAGAACAAACTGGAGGAGTTGCCGTTCGTGTAACAGCAGAATTTGATCATATTCAAGGCCAAGAGGTAACTGATTATGAAATTTCGTATAAATTAGACCAAGTTGAAGCTGTTGGCGCAAACGATGGTGGAGCTGATTTAACATCTTTTAACACTGTTAAAGTTCCAGCAACAGGTGTTGACACTGATGGAAAGATTAGATTTACCATAAACGGTATAAACAGAGGCACAGTTTCAGAGTCAACCTCTATTACAATTCGCGTTACTCCTTTAAATAAAGATATTCGCGGCGTTACTGTAAGTAACATTAAGTCTATTATAGGTAAAACTGCTCAACCGCAAAATGTGCAAAACTTTACAGGAGGTCAACAAACAGATCAAATAACACTTTTTTGGACATACGCCCGTGTTAATGAACAGCTTGCGGATCTAGATTTAAAAGAAGTAGTTATACGTCGTGCCCCTGGTTCGGTATTAGCTACTGTTGCAAATTTTGTAGCATCTGATCCTCTTATTACTGTGTCCTCTGGAACTTCTCGTAAATCAATTCCTATTGACGCTTTTGGGGAGTTTACTTATTTAGCTAGAACTCGTGACACAAGCGGTAACTTCTCTGAATCTGTTGTAGGCATTACTCTTACAACTACGCGCCCAAATCGTAATACGGTTATCAATGCGTATAATGAAGATGACCCAGGAACTAATTTTACAAATATTACTAACACTAATGCAGATGAAGAAAACTTTCCATCATTTGAAACTTCGAATTCTGGAGGACTAGCCTTTGCAGATAAAGGGGACGGTCATCCGTCATCTATAGTTGATAACGCAAACGGTACATCAAGCGGCTTTTCAGCGATTGGAGGGTCTCCTACTGACTTATTAGCTGAATCTTCTTCAACTTACTTTACTTCAATTCGTGATCTTGGATCAACTTTAACTGGTGCTATACAGATTGATATCGAAGCTTCTCAAACTGTTAGATCTCAATTCACAGATCAGCACGAAGATTTTATTGCCGCAGGCGTTACAGAAGAATCAACAGTATCTAACGTACTCGTAGATACAGACTTTGGTGGTATTGGTCACGTACTTGGATTTAATAATACAGATCCTCTTGTAGTTAATGCAGTTTTTGACTCCAATAATCAAACTCTTATTTCAGGAACAGGTATTTACACCTCTGATGGCTCTGAGGCAAAAGTGTGGGCTATATGGAACGATGGACAATTTGCAGGAGATGACTCAAATTCAAACTCTTATGCACTAATAGCGGGCGTTATCAATGCAACAGCTATTGAGCTTGGAGCTACCTATCACGCAAATGGTGATCCTACTGGATCTAATGCATTTTCTAATATCACTCTTGGGGCTAGTAATACTTACGCTCTTGTTGACTTAAAGCAGTTTTCAGATACAGGCTCTGCAGAAACATTTGCAGGAGACTTAGGAGCTGTGACAACTGAAACATTTATACGAACTACCACCGTTGATAACTCTTCTCTATACTATGCTAATGGGAACGTAGATGTGACACAGTTTATTGGAGGAACTGTTAACGAAGGATATGTTCCTTACGAGGCAGGTTCTCGAACCTTTAGACAGTTCCAAATAAAATTTGTCGTAACCAACAATGAGCCAGATGAATTTGACTTTACAATTGATAAATTTCGATATACAGTAGATAAAGAACAAGTAATTTTCACAGATACTATTACTTATGATGGTTCGCCAAAAACTGTAGATTATACCAGTGCTGCATATATTAACAGGCCTGTTATTTCTTATACTGTTTTAACACAAGAAGATGCTGAAGCTAATCCAGCTATTGTTGTAACTACAGCAGCATCTGCTACACAAGCTTCGTTTAAACTCTTTGCAGCAGATGGTACCGGTGAATATCAGGCAAATAGTACAGCTACCGTAATGTTTACGGCTTCAGGAGTATAATATGGCATTAGTAGATTCAAATACTTTTATTGAACCTACCGCAGGCACGTCTCTTAATGCTGCTCGTTCACAGTTTAATAACGCATTAAGATCTCTATTAACTAATTTTAAATCTCCAGCAATACCTGACGCTGATAATATTACAGCTTCTGGTGCAGGCATTGGTGAACAAGACGGTATGCTATATCGTAGCGCTACAACTAATGCTCTTTACATTTCTGACTCTGTACATGTAAAATCTTCTCCAGTTGGGGGAAATTTTACTCGTGTTGGTATTGGTAACCGTATTGAAAACGGTATCGTAGCCTTAGCATCAAATGTGGCTACATATGAGATAGGTGAGTTAACTGCTACAGTATCAGCTGCAGCTGGTTTATCTGCAAATGGTAGACTCTATTTAATCACTGCTAACAATGGTACAATGGCTGACGTTGTGGATGTTGGAATACCTCCGACAAACGGTTCTGTCACAAATACTATGATTGCTGTAAAAGGTATTACTATAGATCGTGTTGACTTTGCAAAAGCAGGTCACCGTCTTGACGCTTTTGATGGTAAAGCTGAGTGGGAATCTAACACTACACTCCGAGTTTCAGCTCTAGCAGGTGTAAACTCTGCAATCGGTATTGGGTCACTTAATTCATCTAACGCTGCTATTGTTCATCGTCTCGATGTAGCTCTCGGCACTGCTGCTGCTGAGGCAACTGATGGACTTCATGTAATGGCTACTCCAGGAGTATACGCTAACTTAGCAGTAGGAGTTCTTGCACAATCTTCAATTACAGGAGATGCAACATCTACACAAGGACCGCTTCTACCTGCAGGATCTATAATAGCGTGGGGAGCGGCAGCAGCACCAACAGGTTGGTTACTGTGTAATGGAAATGAGATTAGTAGAACTACTTATGCAGAGCTATTTGCAGTTATAAGCACAACTTATGGAATTGGAGACGGTTCGGATACATTTGATTTACCAGATATGAGAGGTGTCACACCTGCAGGAACTAACGGTACTAACGCTCTCGGCCAAGGAACAGGCACCGCTCTTAATGCTTTGTCAGTTATATCAACAGATGCAGAAACGCAAACCGTAACACCCGACTTTACCCCAATTGGTGTATCTTCTAAAGACACTTCAGGAGTTGATGTTGTTACGAGTATAGTTACCGCTGCACATACTCATAGCATTACAATGCCTGTAATGTTTGTAAATTACATAATTAAAACTTAAGGAATACTATTAATGATATATAAAAAATTTAGCATAGATGAATTAAATCAAAAAATGCTTTTTTGTGAATATAGAGACTTATCACAAGGTAAAAATTCACCACCAATGATTCAACGAGCTTTTCCTCTTGATAAAATTTTAGAAGCAGCTCCTGAAGTTTTAAAACTAACTGAAGGTGAAGAAGTTGGTATTTATTATGAAGATAAAGGAATTCTTGAAGTTAAAGAGCGAATTTTTTTAACTCACCGTGAGTCCTTAGATGAAGAGACCCTTAACTTTATAAATAGTTTTATAGAACGTGCGTGTATTAATGAAGAGTTTGATGAACTACTTAAACCTCCAACAGTGGATCAACAAGTAGAAGACTTTATAAAAGAATTCTTTGAGAATGAAGAAGAAGAGCCTGTCGAACAAAAAGACTTTTTAGCGGAATTTTTTGCTGAACTTGAAGAAGAGACAGAGACGAAGGAGTAAAAGTGGCACTTACAAAAGTTACTACTACTGTTTTAAATGCAAATGCTGTTGCTAACACAACTGTTGCTAATTCGGCTGTTAATCGCTCAGGTCATGTAGCAAATGCAACTATTGAGGTACAACACTTAGCCGATAGCGCGAATACTACTATTCTTAATGATGGTGTCATATCGAATGTTAATACTGTTACTAGTAATGTTAACACAGTACAAGATAATGTTTTTTCTTTAACTAATAATGTTGGATTTTTAGAGATTAACTCAGCAACATTTTTAGTTTTCGGATCAGAACCTACTATAACAGGACAAACGTCTTTTCAAGAAGCTAAAACTACTAACGGATCACAAAACGGACAAGGTTGGAGACTTCCTGTAGCAGGCACAGCAACACACGTAACAGCCCAATTTGACGTAGCTACTCAGTCTTCAGGGTCTGTGCTACAAGTAGATTTATATAAAAACGGAGCGAGTGTTGCTACTAATGGTAATAATGTAGTAGTAAGTGGTGCAGCAACAGGCGATGCGGGTAACTCTAATGTTATAAGCACAACCTTTGCGGCTGGTGATAGAATAATGCTCCAATTTAAGCACTCTGACGGTACTTTATCAACAGGTGAACACGCTTTTGTAGTGAGATATTTACCTACATAATGAGAAAATATAGACAGCTTACTACAGAGTTAACATTTCGTTGTAACGCTAAATGCCCTGCTTGTCATAGGCAAAAACCTCTTTCAATAAATTTAAATGATGCTCGTTACACAATAAGCTTAGATAACTTTAAACAACTTTTTTATTCTAAACTGCTTAATAATTTAGAGTGGTTAGTTCTAAATGGAAACTTTGGCGATTCTATTATGAACAAGCAGTTTCGTGAAATTATCTCATATGTTAAATCACATGGCACACGTATTTTAATACATACTAACGGTGGAATACATGACGATAATTATTGGACAGATGTAGGCAATATACTTGATGATCAGGATATAATTAATTTCGATTTAGATGGTCTTTCTGATACTCATCATATTTATCGTATTAATACCAAATATGAGAGTGTGTTATCTAACGCTTGTTCGGTGATCAAAACTAATCGACCACAAGTGCATTGGAAATATATAGTTTTCGAGCATAATCGTCATCAAGTAGAGGAAGCTCGTGCTGTAGCAGAAAAGTGTGGTTTTACTACTTTTTCTACTGTAAAAACCTCTAGAGATGTTTTTGCTCCTAAATCAGGAGCTTTTGTTCACTCTAAAAAGACTAAACAGTATGATAAAGCAGAGAGACAAATACACTGTGTATGGGATAACTGGAATAAATGGTATATTTCTCCAGAAGGTTTAGTTTTCAGGTGTTGTTGGACGGGAGGTCACTACTATGATCAGGACAATTCACGATTTTACTACCCTCCAGAGTTTACTCGTCTTTTTAATGGATTAGAGGTTCCCATAGAAAAGATTTTAGATTATACTTATTGGAATAAATTACAAAACTTTTTACAAGGCTATGAGCGATCTTTTTCACTTTGTAAATCACAGTGTGGTAAAATAGTTTCATCTATTGAAAAAACAGAAGAAAATTTGAAAACTGGAGAAACAACTGTATTTAGTTCTTCAAATCAGTTAGGAAATTAAATGTCGGCTAAGGTGCTACGCAAAGTTGGAAAATTTAAATTTTTAAGATTTCCTAATCAAGGTATTCGCAGAAATGAAAAGATTAGAAAACTTGCCACAGGTGGAAAATTAACTTATAGTAATCTTGAGAATTTTATTATTAAAGAACGAGAATTAGGATATCCTATAAAATATTCTAAACCTATTGGTTTTAAAAGGAAAAAAAGATGAGAAAAGACGGACATACAGATGTAGCTTCATCGCGTAGAATGTGCCAGACAATAATTGAGGATGCTGAAGATATTCTTAAAGCACTTCCTAGAAATGCAGAAGCATCTCTTCCTACATGGTGGACAAATAAACTTGCTAAATGTTCAGCATATATGAACAGTGCTCGTGACTACTTAGTATATTCAGAAGCTCCAATGGAAGAGCCTCGCGAAGATGTAAAAGATGATGAAATGTCTGATTCTGGATTAGATATGGGAGAGATGAACATACTTCCCGAAGGTCAGATAAAAGTTGGTGATTATCAGACAATGCATTTTGATATATGTCCTTCAGCGCAGAAGCTATACAGTTCTATGGAAGATAGAACTGTTATGACACATCTTGTGGTAGAGTCAGCTATGCTACAAGACGTATTTTTCAAACTTGAAAAACAAGCAATCGCAATGGGGGTTATTGATCAAGATATGGTAAACAAGGCTCAAAGTTATGCTGATATGATCATGGAATTAGCTAAAGAGATGGATCTAGAAGAAGAACATGAATACATAGAAAGTGTTCATATGGCTAAATTTAAAGAACTTCTTATAGACAACGAAGAATCAAATGACGATATGACTCCCCCCTCATTTAAGATGGTTCAAGCTGAAGATTGCTAATGCCTCTTAAACGTGGTAAGTCTCAAAAAACAGTTTCAAAGAATATAAAAGAGCTAATGAAAAAGCCTTCAAAAGCTCGTGCTAAAGGTGTAAGTACTTTAGCAAAAAAACAAGGTATCTCACGTAAAGAGGCCCAACGCCGACAAGCAGTGGCAATAGCACTTAACTCGGCAGGCAAGAAACGTAAAAAATAAATTTTGACATTATAATGTTTGTTTGTGATAATAAATCATAAATAACCCTCAAGGAGAAAAACTATGGCTATAGTAGATAAAAGAGGAACCGACGGGTTTCCAGCAGTAATTTCGGATATTCCGACCACTGCTCTTACCCAAGGCGGTAACGAAGTACACATGTACGCAGGTACATACACAGCACCTACAGGTGTTGTAGCGTCTGATTACGCATACATCGGTGTTGGTGATCCAGAAGAAATTATTATCAGTGGTGATATGACCATTGCTGATGGTTCAACTGGTCAAATCAGTTTTAAGAATGTCACATTCCAAGGTGCTGCTAGTACAACAGCAACAGGAGCTTCGTGTATTACTAAAGAAGGTAATACAGCAGTGACTTTAAGATTTGAGAACTGTATTTTTACCAATAATGACTTTGGTGTGAATCAACAAGCAAACTTAATCTCACATGCAGCTGCTGGTACTAATGGAGTTGAAATGTGGTGGTGTGATGCTTCAGGTGTTGATCGTGCAATCGTATCAAATGCTAATTCAGAAATCAATTACTCAGCATTGAATATTTCAAGCAATACATATTACTTAGTTGGTAGTAGCACCCTAAACGGTGACCCAGCTCATACAGTTACAGTTCGTGCTTCCACATCTGGCGGCTCTAACGCAGGTAACATGACAGAAACAGTGCTAGCACTGATTTCCTAATTTAAATAAAGGAGAATAATCATGGCAATGATTTCAAAAACAGTCACCGGAAGCGCAGAGGATATGAAGTACGTAAAAAATGCAAAAAATTATCCAAAAAGTGCTATGGGTGGAACAACAAGAACCAGCTTTACTGGGTCAAACGACTCTCGAGCAGCTGGTGCACCAGGACCTAACAACATGATGAAAGATGCAGAAGGTTATGTAAACCAAGGGCCTGAAATGATGGATATTACAAAAGGGTACCAAGGTGGTAACAATGAATCAACTGGACCTAAAGCTGGAGGAGGCATGTCTCCTGCAGTTCGTGTCGCAAATGAGTCAAACGGAAACTTTGGTGGTCGTATTATCAAAGATATGAAGTAAGGCTAATATTATGGCAAAGTCACTATCAGGTGTTGAAGAAAGATCAGGAGAGGCTGTAGTAATCGGTGATAACCGTTACGGACTCAGAGAAGAGTATGATCCTGCTGAAAAAGAGAGAACTTACGATTACTATCGTAGGGGTGATCAATTAACAGTTAGGGAAGTAAAAAATCCAAATTCTCAGACAGTCAAAACTGTTAAAACAAAATGATAGCTCCAGATTTTTTTCAACGTTCAAATACAACACCGAGTAAAAAAAAGATTAAAAAGCTAAAGAGAAAAGAAAAAGTTAATTATAATAGTATTTATCACCAAAAAATACTTTTTAAATAACACCTTTGAATCTTAAAAAATGATCTAACCAAACATTATCGTAAGGCGCACATATATGAAGTTGCGCCTTACTTGTTTCTATAATCTTTGAAAATATGCGTTTATGCTCTACATCAACAGAGATGAAAACTAAATCATCTATTCCCAACCATGAATAATCAAAGTCGTATGCATCACAAGCTACTATTTTAATATTATCTTTTGCAGGTGATACTTCTATAACTTTTCTACTAATTTTTGCGCGTTTTTCATCTATTTCTAAGCCTATTTGTTTAATATGAGGGTACTGTTTGTGTACATCGAACATTGAATAGGGGTATACACCACTACCAATCATTATTAAATTTTTACACTTTGGAAAACGATATCGTTGTTTTTTATCTCTAAGTGTTCTTACAATCCAAGCATTGTGCTCTGCTCTTTCATAAGCAGCTATTAATCTATTCTTTTTAGCGAATATAGAAATAAGCCCTATTTCATCTTTTATTAGTACTTCTTGCCATTTAAGTTTGGCTTTATTAATGTCTTCCATTGTAAGTTGTTTTGATGACATCTGCTGACTTCTCTGTTCCGTTAAGATCAAACTTAAATTTATTAGGTTTTGTTTCTAAGACAACTCTTAAAGTTTTTTCGAGAGTGTCTATTTCTTTATTATTTACTACTTTATAAAAATTATAAGGCTCAAATGTGTATGCTCTTACAAATTGTTCCATTTTTCTTCCATCCTGTCTAGGAATAATTATTGATGGTATAACGCTTTGAAGTATTTCTACAGTGGCGTTGTAACCTCCATAAGTTATATAAGCAGCACAGTCTACAAGTTTTTCTCTTAGATTAGGTATATACTCAATCATAGTCACATTACCTTTAGTAATATTACCTGTTTTAAGATACTTATTAGCTATTGTCATTACAAATTCATAATCTTTAAACTTTGGCGCAATCTTTACTAAATTTTTAAATAAAAGCATACCCTCTTCTTTATTCAGACCAGTACTTACATATATTTTATTATTTTTTTGTACATGCTCAGATAATGACTTATCACAAACATAACCAGTATATACAACTTTATCTTTTATATCATCTATAATTTGTTTACTATTAGAATGTCTCATCCTATCACTCACAAGAGGTAAGATATTAGGATCTCCATGCACAAGTATTTTGTCTACATAGTATTTACACACTAAGTTTTGAGTATATAGCACCCAGTCCTGTAAAGATTCATCGTGAGGTTCGTCCCACGGAAAATCTCTTACAGATACTAAAATTTTAATATCTCTTCTTTTACACTCTTCAAAATATCTTATATATTCATGTGCAAATTGATGCCTACAAAAGGGAAAGCCTTCGCAGACTAGTATAGTACATTTATTTTTTTCTATCGCTTCAATGAATTTTTTTATTCTAAAATTTATAAGATCCTCTTGCATAATAAATTGAAACATATTATTTATATCCTCTACCTTATAGTCTTTTAAAAAGGCTATATGAGGGACAGAATATGTAAGAGGTGGTTGAAATAGCTGATCTAATATTATTACAGGTTCTGTTTTTCCTACTTTTTCTGCAATAAACTTTATTCTTTGACTATGACCAAGCCCTCTATAATATTGTGTTAAAAAAGCGATCGTCATCTTGGAGGAGCTAAGTAATCTTTTCCCATAGGAAATATTTCAGTAATTACCTTTGCACAAGCATTTGCTATTTCTCTATGCTCTTTTTGCGTGCCGTTAGCTTGACGTAACTCAATATAATGAATCCAAGATCTTAAAGTTCCATTAACATATAGCCTAGACTCCATTAAACCTTCTGGTAATACTGCACGAGCTTGTTCTTTTGCTATGCCCATTTCTATAGCCCATGTATATGCTTTTATAGCTGCTAAATATACAGCATCTTGTTGACCCATCCACTGTTGCTGTAAAGAATTATCTTCAACTTCAATAGAATTTTGCCTATTTTTATGGTCTTGAAGTCGTGCTTCACGTCTAACAGACTTTAGATGTTGAGTGGGATCAGCATATCGCTGAGAAAACTCTTGAAAAGAAAACGATCTGTGACGAAGTATCTGCCTTGCGATATCTCTGGTAGTGGTAATTTCTAGACAAGCAGATACCATTTCAAAAGGAGACCAGTGTTTTTCCCTAATTAAGTACTTCAGAAGCTTATCTGACGTTTGAGCACTGTTTTGATTATCTGGATTTGACACTCTTGCACAATATGCTACTAATTCTTGAACGTCTTCACCTACGTATAAATTATCTTTCGGTGGCTGACTATAACTTATTATTCTAACTTCCATTGTGTTTCCTTATGTAATTATCTATATCTTCTCTTGAGTAAAACTCTGAAGTTTTAAATTTCTTTTGATCATAGATTTCTGGATTAAATTTTTTCTTAAATTCTTGAATAAATTTTTTACCTTTATTTTTCCAAGGAGATTCTTCTATCATATCAACGTATTTTATCACTGTTTGTGGAAGTTGTCTAATAGAAAGAATCGCAACTTTTTTTCCTGGCTGTATATTCTGTGCTTGATTAAAATTATTTTTAATTAAAACATGTATTTCGTTTGTAAACGTAAAATCAAAAAGCATAGGTGAATCAAATACTGACAGACCATTCTCTAATAAAAGGTCGTAGTCAGAAGATACTTCTATTATAAACCCAGGATTTATAAGTTGAGTATAAATCCCCGTAGGTATTATAATGACTTCTCCAGGCTCTACTATAACATCTTTTATAATGCAAGCTCTAAGATGGAAGTATGGATCAAATGTAGTAGATTGGTTAAAACCCCACTCAAGCGAGTAATCTTTCTCTAAGGCTTTTGCAAGTGAGCTTTTTTCTATATGAAGTTTACAAATTTTTGAGTTTTGCAAGATACTCTTCGCCTTCTTTGCCACTGAGAATTGCTTCTTCACAATACTTTTTAAGATTTATTAACTTTTCATTACGTAAAAGAGTATCACGTCCCGCATTAAGATTTTGAATATATTTAGATCTACCTTTAAGTGGTAAACTTTCGAGTAAGTTATTAAACTCTTTATGGTCTTTAGCTAGTCCTTGAGCACGTTTTGGGCCAATACCTTCTATTCCTAAAATATTATCAGACTTATCTCCTTCAATTATTCTTGATAGCATGTATTCATAAGGAGTAGTTCCGTAGTCTTCTATTAAAGAATCAATTGTAACTTCTTTTCTACCAAAAATATTGAATACAGATACGTTATCATTAATTAGTTGATATAAATCTCTATCTGAGGACACAATCCAAGTATGATCATACCTGTCAGACACGTTTTGCGTTATATAGGCTAAGATGTCGTCAGCCTCAACACCTCTAAATTTTAGCACTTCTTCATCAAGCTCGTCAGGAAGAGAATTTAAAACAGCAAAAAAGTCTTCATATTTTTTTATCTCTTCTTCCTCTTGAGGTTTTTTACGTGTGCCTTTATACTCAGGATGCATATCCATTCGGTAGTAGCTTTTACCAAAATCAAAGCATACTATTGTACGGGTTGCCTCATAAGATTTAGAAAGTGATTGTATAGTACGTATAAAGTCTGCACCAAAAGAACCATAGTTAGGTCTTTGAAGCCAGCGATATGAGAGGTTGTTTGCATCTATAATTAAAAGATTTTTGTATGAAGAATAATCAGGCTGTTGTAGATCAGCTAGATCATTCCAAGATTTTGTATTAGACATTGATATCTCCTGTTATTTATAATATATAATATCAATGAAATGAGTATTCAGCAATAACTTTTATGATCTTTTATCTATAATAGTTTTCTTGAAGTGATTTGTTCATACATATAATTAGCCCAATGGATTTGCGATTGTTCATCAAAGTGAGATCTAAAATTACCGTTTGCAGAAATATCCGATAACTTATAGTTATATTTGCTGGCTAATTCAGAAAAATTATAGTCTTCATTTCTAACATAAGGAAATCTATTGACATCTATTAAGTTGTAAAAATTACTTAGCTCTTCCGGATACTTTTTTACAGCAAGACTACTATTCCAGAAAAGATATTTAATTTTATGTGTTTTTAATAAAGATTGAAGGCTAATTACATTTAATAAATAATTTGTGTAACTATAGCGAACACAGTTTAAAGAGGTCCAAGACTTATAATATAAGTACTCCATCTTAGTTAAATTTTTTCTATAATATTCATCATTACCAACAACTAAAGGCATCCAACCATTATGAAAATACGACTCATCATATTTATTATCTGTTGCTATTTCAGTTCTAAATGCCCCAGACCACATAATTACAACGAATAAATTTTCTACTTTTTTACCTGCTGCTATGTATTTACTTATCCAATTAATTGTAGTTCTTAGTATTCTATTATTACTCGCTCCTGACCTAGCTAAATTTATCGAAGTTTTTCCTAACAAATTACTTAATTCTGCTGGCCAAGCTTTTTCATAGCAATAATCAGTATTTTTTTCATCTAATTCTGCACCAGCTGTGTGAGAACAGCCATTAGCTAGTAGTATCATAATATTTTTCATACATTGGAAAAACTTTAAAAAAACTTGTATTTCTATACCTATCTAACATAGTATTATAGTCAATAAATTCTTTATACATTTCTGGTAAATCAATGTTAATATACTTTTTAAATAGATTTTTCAAAGTAGAATCATTTTCATAAAGTTTTTGTAAGTTATCTTTATCTTCCCTACCTAACCTTTGAGGGTTCAAAAATTCTGGATAATATAGGGGATCAAACATAACATCAATATTTAGTTTTCGAGCTATGTTTAAGAGTGTAGGAATTGACCAAACGCTATAAATGTTAACTATGCAATGAATTTTAGTAACTAAGTTTGGTCTGTTTAAGGTTTTGATAAGATTTTCTTTAAAGGTTTGTAGGTCAAAACCTGTTCTTGAGTATTCAACTGCATTTCCCCAACCATCACAACTTGCTTCTAAGGTAACATGCCTAAAGTTAGACCAGAGTTTTAGTAAATCGAGTTTTTTATACGTTAAATTAGATAAGTTTGTTGAATATGCTAAATTTATATTAGTAAGGTCGTTATCTATTAAAAAAGTAATTAATTTCTCATGAGCATCGGTTATTAAAGGTTCTCCCCCTGAAATATTAATGAATTCAAGCTTACCTTCTACAATGTTTCGACGTAAAAATTCAAATAAATATGCATTATCTGAAAATATATCTTTATTTATTTTATTATCTTGCTTAAAATAATTGTGTTTTTTATTTTCAATTTCCCAAGTAGATGAAAAGCTTGGATTACACATTCTACACTTAAAATTACAAACATTATTGAGTCTTAAATGTATGTACTTTGTGTTTTTTAAATCACTGTAATCTTGCTTTCTATGAGATCTTATTCCTAAGTCTTCAGAAGCCCAACAGTTTTCACAATATGGGTGGCGTTCATCTAATAAAAATGATTTTCTTATCTCTTTTAATTTAGTACTGTGCGTATAGTCTTTTAAATTTTCTCCAAAATAGAATCTATTAGAAGGCATAACACAACACGGAGTAACTTTACCATCTTCTTCTATATGAAGTTCATTAAAAGGTCTACTGCAAAAATTCTTTTTTGTAAGCATTTATCCACTCGTCTAATAGTGAGACCCTAAATTTATATCCAAAAGATTTTATCTCAATATACGGTATTTCGTCAAAATTATCTATATAACCAATAAAATCTTTAGATCTGTTCCACCTAAAGATAAGTAGTGGTTTTTTATCCATCACTTCGGCTTCCCTTAAGGTTTGTTTCCAAAAATTAAGAATATCGGTAGTCTTAGATGTAAGCAAATTGTTCCATTGTAAATCTTTATAATGCTTAGCTTCAATACAATAAGGCCACCAAGCAGTATCAGAGGGAACCCATATGTCGCCTTTAAGATAGTCTATAGAACCTGACAAGGGCACTCGTCTAAACTCTTTGTTTAACTCCTTTGAAAGACGGGTTGCAATTTTTTGTTCATAAGCAGAACCTTTTAGCTTACTTTTATTAGTAATTTTTATCTCCAATTTTTTTAAAAAAATCACTATTGTAATGATTTTTCATTTCACTATTAAGATTATCATATGTTTTACTTGTATAAATTAAAAAATTTTTAAAATACTCGCTTAGAACAAAGTATAAATCAAAAAATGAGTTACCGTTAGATAGTTCATTTTCAATAAATACTGCAAGTTTTAGATCACCTTTGACTATTTTATTGAAAGACATTTCAGATATACCAACATTAATTAAGTTTCTAACAAAAAATGAGTTAACAGTATCGTTAAAAGAGGCGTCAATTGAAATTGGATATATACCTTTAGTATCTAATTCTAATTTTTTGTCTTGCGCTTTGATAAACTTGGGGCATCTCAAAGCACAGTAATTTGTATATTCATAAAAATTATTTAAATATATAGTTTTAAGCTTTGGAGAATCCAACCCATTTGGTAAGGGTACGCCGTCTTCTATATTATCATAGATTAGGATCATGCTTTTTTATATGAAGTAACTTTAGCTGTTTTTCAATCTTTTCTAAATAAAGATTATAATTATATTTTAAAATATGGTCTACCTCTTCAAGTAGCGTTTCTAATTTATCTGATGGCAAAGAAACTATTCTTACAAATTCAGAAATTACAGCTTGAAATCTATTGCTATTATCTAAGATACTATCGTAACTTTCATCAATGTAATTATCAAAAGTTTTATAACCCATTCTTTTTAATTCTTTTAGTGTTCCTGCTTGTCCTAACAAAACAAATATTTGTTTATTTTTTATAGATCTTATAGACTTTTCAGTAGGATAAACTTCTTTTGCAATTTCAAAGTCCAGATAGGCTTCTAAAACTAAGGATATTTTAGTTTTACTAATTAATTTTTCATCTAATCTTTTATAACTCTTACTTAGCTCAAAGTTTACATCAGAATTATTAAGTAACTTATTTATTTTTTCAAAGCCAGTTGTAAAATTTTTAATTATTTTTACATCAGAATTGTAACTAATATAACAATGTTTATCCAGACCTTTTTTAAATAATGCATATGCAGCTGCTGCTCTAAAATCATAGTTATTAAAATTAGCACTAAAACCTAATGCATTTGCGATTATATTTTTATTATGCTTAAACTTAGTAACTTCTCTATTACTTAAGCTAACAAAATGATTCCAACACTCGCTTCTTGAACTTCTTTTAACTTTTTTTTGTAATTCAAAGTTTTTTTCATATTCAGTTGGTAGAAAATTGCTAAAAATTAAAAAATTAGATATACTATTCTTTATTAGTGAGTTATATAAATTATAAAATTGATTTTTATTAATAGGTTCACCATCTATAAAGATAATAAGTTTTATGTCTTTATTATTTATCTTTTCTTTTATTGAACCTGATAGACAAACATTGATAAAATAATTACAATTGATTGCACTTAAAAAAGACGGCTCTGAAAATAAAATTGGAAATATTCCACGACTATGTTCAGCAACAAAAGCAAACTCTAATAGATATCTTTCATCTTTGAATGCCCATGATATTATTTCTGGTATTTTCATGGGAGTATAATACTTAAATTTTTTGTAATTTGAGGTAAAGCAATTACTTAAGTTATTTGAGTAAATTCCATTAGGCATAAAGAAGTAATCATTTGTCTTTTCAAAAAGTATTTTCATTCAAAGATACCAATCTATTTCACTGTAAAACTTTTTTTTAAAAATCTCATAATTGTAATTTACTATGTCATCTAACTTACTTAAAAATTTTTTATACTTCTTTTCCGGTAGACGAATTATGTTTGAAAATTGTTGTAAAACTGTAAAAAATCTTTCATCGTTATCAACTATTAGATCATAGCTTTCATCAATAATTGGGTGAAAAGTTTTGTATCCTTTACGCCTTATCTCATTTAGTGTTCCTTTTTGGCCTACTACTAAAAAAGGTTTTTTTAAAGTGATGCTCCTAATACTTTTTTCAGTAACGTAGGGGTAACTTATTAAATCATTACTAAAATATGCTTCCAAAGCTAAATGAATATCTCCTTTTTTTAAATCACTTCTACTTAAATAACCATAAGTTGATTCAAGAGTTTTTTTAATATCAGGCGATTGAATAAACTCTTGAATTTTTGGACTTTTTGATGTGAAATTTTTCAATATAGGATAAGATGAGTTGTATGATACAGCACACACTTCACTAAGATTATTTTTTAAAAGATAATATGCAGTAGCAACTCTAAAATCATAATTATTACAAGTATGATTAAAAACAACTGATTTAATATTTTTGTGAGTTAATTTATCGTGATGAGAATTATTTGGTTGAGTATAAAAGTTTTTATCTATAATTTCTGGAACAAGATTTAAATAATCTTCTCTTGTAAACCACTCAACTTCTCCTCTATAGGATGGCTTTACATGTTTTTTTAGTATATCATCATTTTCATAATTTTTAGGTAAAAATGTAGAGTATATAAGAAAATTATCATAGTCACTTTTCTGCAAACAATTAAATAGTTCAAAAAATTGCTTTTCAGAGACAGGTTCTTGTTCTAAATATATTATTAACTTAAGGTCATGATTAAGTATTTTTTCTTTTGCTAACTCGGAAATACACACATTTAAAAAATAATTACAGTATATCTTATTAATGGCGCTAGGCTCTTGAAATGAAACTGGGTAAATACCTTTGCTGTTTTTATCGAGCTTTTTAAGTTTGAACTGCATTCCAATTTTGATTGCTTTTTTAATTAGTTCAGAGTGCCCAAATGCTATTCCAGTAGCACTATGGGGGTTTTGTGTAACAAACTTTTCAATATGTCTGTTAGAGTAGATACCGTTCGGTATTACGGTGCTTCCTTTTACTATATCATAGTATGCAGTCATTTTGTTTTTTCATAAGAAAATCAAATTCATTTTTAATAACGGTATAAAAAATGTTGAAATTATGAGTAAGAACAGGACTTACGTCTTTAAAAAATTCACTTAATTTTTTATCAGATAAACTATTTAAATACAAAAATTGTTTTATCACCTCAAAAAATCTTTCATCATTGTTTTCTATATTATCATAATTTTCATTAATATAAGGATGAAACGTTTTATAGCCTTTTGATCTAAACGCTTTTAAAGTTCCTTGTTGCGACAGTATTAAAAAGGGTTGTTTATGAAAGGCTGCCCTGATTATTTTTTCGTTTAAAAATGGATAATCAAATTCATAAAAATCAAAATAAGGAGCTAAAATAAAACTTATCTTGGTATTTTTAAATATTTCAGTAAACGGTAAAGGAACTCCCCAAGCATCATTAAAAGTATCATCTTGAAAGTTTGTTTTCTCTACTAATTGGTTAATTTTATTTGAAGTATTTTTTGTAAAGTTTTTTTCTATACCTGTATCTTTTGAAACTGTTATTAAGGAGTTTTTATGTGCATTTAAATTAAAAAGTATTTGTATTGCTGCAGCCCTAAAATCTAATAATTCTCTTCCATATGCTAATATGTTAAAAAGTTTTTTATCATTTAAAGTTATATAAGGATAATTTTTTCTTATGCCTACATTAAACTCTTTTTCACGTAATATCAAGATCTCATCGTAACAAATATGTCTAAATTTATCTCTGCTACAAAGTAAAGTTGACCTAGTGTAAAGAGTAAAATCTTCAAAGTTTTCTGACAACAGATCACTAATTTGTAAAAGCTTATTAGTATTATATGTTTCAAAGTTTAAAAAAAATATAAGTTTTATACTGCCATTTTTTATTTTTTTACGGGCTAAGTCTGACACATATAGTTCAATTATACATTTTATATTTTTAATATTAAAGTGATCAGGGTTATCAGGATTAAGTTCAATAGCGTATATACCTTTGCTTGACTCACTAAGTACTTCTTTTGTGTGATCAAAAAATTTTAAGACTTTTGGCATCCTAATATCCGTTAGATTGCTAAATGTATCATAATCTTTAATGTAAATTTTTTGTAGTTTTTCTTCAATACCGTTAGGAATATTTTCATTATCAAAGACAAAATTTAGTTTCATTGAAGTCTTTTAAAACTCTCTCTGCAAAATTTTTATTCTCACTTATAGATAAGTGATTTGAATTTTTTTCTTCTTTAGATTTATTTTCTTCAAAATCATGTGCCCCTGAATTGATAAGTATATCATCTAACTCAAAGTAATGCTCATTTTCATATTTTTTCAAATCGTGATAAAATACAGGAAAAATATTTCTATATAGCAAAAATTTATTACCTAAACCTTTTAAAAGATGTTGTAAAGCCCAAGATTGAGTTTGAGCACTTAATCTTAATGACAAATTTTGTAATTTATTTTTGATTCTATCAAGTTTAGAATTTCTTAGATGTAATATAATATTACCAGAAATAATTGATGGAGTTTTGTCAAATCTGTTATGTTCATACTCATCTAAGTTTGTTCTAAAATCTTTGATACTTGCAGGGTAATTCAAATCATCGTCATCGATTTCAAATCTTTCAGCAGTAGTTAAATTTATAACCATCAAATCAAAATTTAAATTTTTTATAGCGTAATCTATTTGATAACAAATAGCTAAATTACTACAACCAATTATAGATAGGTTGACGAGGTTAAGATTGAGTTTATTAGCTACTATCTTTGTCCAATCAGTTTCATCGTCTCCAAAAGAGAAACTATCACCACACACTACTAAATTATTCAATATTATTCTCTTTTAAGATCTAAGGTTACGCAGTGAAATCCGCCACTTATCAATCTGTCGTGTCTTAATTCTAAAGGGATTACGTCAATTCCATGCTTATTTAATTCTTTATGAACATGTGTTTGTTTCTTATCAACTATAGCTAATTTACTATTTATACTTAACATGTTTAACCCGATCCACTCACTGGCTCCCCAAGGTAAGTTAAATTTTGCTTTTTCACTAACTCCTGCAATGTCATGAATCCAAATTTTTTCCCAAGACTTAAATAGATCAGGTTCGTTATCACTATTAACTCTAGACCCATTATACAATACGAGCCCTTCCTTAAGAGGTATTATAGTGCTGTCTAAATGGGCGTAGGAGTATAAATTTTTAGCTTCATGTACTTTATACTCATCACCAAGAACTGCCTGTAACCATTTTGCTCCTAAAGAATTACCAGTATTACTTACTTGAAAAAGTATGTCTTTGTTTACTCTTACACAGTTAGCAGCTTCAAAAAGTATTTCAATATTATTTAGTGACGGAACTCCTTTAGTATCATTTTTATAGTTTTCATCACTTAGTATAGGAATGGGTGCTTTTATCCAATTATACCCTTCATTAAATAGTTTAAAAAAAGTATCTCTATACGCCCATGTCTCAAATTGTCGATTCCAAAGAGGAGAGGGAGTTTCAATTATGTTTTTTCCTACAACTAAAGTTAAATCACGAGGGCAATGATAATGCCAATTTTTTCCTTTCCAAGAAGGCGATAAAATTTCTTTTTCAGCAAATCTTGTATCAGGTCTGTGTACTATTATACCTAATTTTTCTAAGGTTTCACTAAGAATATTAAGATCCTCATTTTGTTCATCAATAATTTGTTGTGGATAAAATCCTGTATATTGTTTAACATATGATTCCTCATACTCAGGGAATTGACATTTTAAAACTGATATATTAGGTATTGGTATGTTTGCAAAGTCTGCTACTCCTACAATTATCTCTTTTAAATCATCCCAATCGTTATTGCAGCTCATAATCCATCCTCCCATCCCAGATTCTAGTAAAACATAATCTATTTGTATCTCTACCTCGATTATACTCATTATATTTATTTTTATGGTCTATACCAAAATACACACATTCAGAGGGTATTAGGTCTAATTTTTCACAAAACTCTAATTGCTTACTTTTATATTTGTCATAAATATAATTCGCAGGAAAAGCCCTTATTAAGGATAATCCTACATGCGCACTAAGTAGGTTTATGTAGTTATAGTAAGGCTCGTTTACCACACTTAATTGATCTTCGGTTTCATCTTTTTGCAGTCTTAATCCAATTCTAAAATTTTCTATAGGAAACACTTTTGAAAGAGACGTAACAACATACTTTATACACTCATGATCTAGACTAAAGCTTAAATTTTTAGATATGTTTAAATATGCTAAATCAAGCATAACAGGCACTTTAAGAAGATCACACGAGATAAGCATATCTTCTAAAAAGCTTGGGATTGTTCCTGTATCAGAAAATGGAACACTAATTAATACAAAATCATTTTCTCTTATTGGGGAATCTTCAAGCCATTCAAAATTTACATATTCTGGGTATATACCTTTTAACATTTGGTTAAAATAGTATTCTCCCCTCGTCAGCCTTAATCGTTTTGTTGGTAAATATCTTAAATAGTAGTTATAGAATGATTCTCTAGTACCGTTTGTGAAACAGAATGTATTATAACTTTCATATCCAGTAATATTATGAGAAGAAAACATCCACTTTTTATATTCATTAAAAAAATCAATCTTTAGTTTTTCTATTTTATCTTTATCACGGAAGATAGTTGAGTCAAAAGACTTTATCGCATAGTCTCTTACATCACAAGTTTCTTTGTCATAAATACTATAGGCACCTCCAAAAGGTTTATTTTTATTATCTGGTAGGTTTGTATAATTTACGGGCATAAACGAGTATTTCTTTTAATGTGTTGATAGATAGTCAATTTCACTTTTGACCCTGTATTTAAAATTATTATAATTATAATCTAAGACTGGTTTTATTTTTTCAATTAAGGAACTTAGATCGTGATCGCTTAGATTACAAATATGATTAACTTGTTTAATAACTTCAAATAGTCTATCATCGTTATTATCTATTGAATCATAGCTTTCATCTATATAAGGATGAAAAGTTTTATATCCTCTTTTTTTAAATTCCTTTAAAGTATCTTTTTGTGATATACATAAAAATGGCAATTTATGTTTTATAGGTTTAAAAATCTTATCAGCTATGCAAGGGTAGTCAATCCCGTCTACGTTATTAACTTCCATATAAGGGCCAACAACTAAATTCATCAAAGGTTTAATAAATAAATCATCATAGGATAAGTTTCCGTACATTTTATCTGAATATTTTGATTTTAACGATTCTACAATATAATTTATTTTAATTGAAGATTCTCTTGTATAGTTTTCCCAAATCTCAACATCTTTAATAAAAGAAATTGCGCAATTTTTGTCTAAACCGAGTTCCATCAAGCTAAATGCAGCAGCTGCTTTAAAATCAAAAAGATTATTAGTATAGCCAGGGACTCCAAATATAAGCTTTTCATGTTTCTCAGTATTAATTTTATCATTAGCTTGAGTAAATGGTTTTGAAAATTTAAATTCATTAATTTCAGTAAAGTGTTCCCAAGCAAGATTGTGTCTTAAATGATCACTCATATCATCTTGTGGTATGAAATCTGAGTATATTATAAATTCATTGAAAAATTCTTTTAAGGTATAGTATAGAGAATATATACTTTTTTTTGAGATAGGCTCTTTTAAGAAAACTATTAATTTTAAATTTTCGTTGTTTATTAGTCTTTTAGCTAAATTAGATATTCCATATGTTACAAGATTTCTTACTTGATACTCATCAATTGAATTTGATATACTATCAAAAGCTATAGGATATATACCTTTACTATCGTATTTAATTTTAGTATTATTTATATTAGGGAGATTAAGAAAAGAAGCAGATCTTAAAGGAGAGTATTTTCTAAAGTTTTGAAAATTTTTGACATAGATTTCTTTGAGATGTTTACGCTCAATACCATTTGGAATTGGATTTTGTACGTTTTCTAAATTATCGTAAATAAAATTAATTGTCATCAGACAATAAATCCAGAAACTTGCAAAGTAAATTTAGGTATCATTCCAGAATTTCCAGATAGATGTAAAACATCGCTGTCCCAAACGTATCCATCTCCGGCCTTCCAGTATATAGGAGATTCCCATTTGTCTTTATGTTTATACTGTAAGATGTGCCCTGGCTCCCAATCTTTGAGAAAGATATTAGCTCTTACCTTTTTTCTATTATCGTTTGGGAAAGCTGTCTTAATTTTATAAAAATGATCTGAGTGTACAGTTATGGTATTACCACATGGCTGCATGATGCTTGAAACAGAAACCGCATCAATTCCTAATTGTTTTCCTAACTCTTTTTTTAACTCTTCATTGTCATACCACATTTGGTAGATGATTGTATTATGTAAGTTATAGGAATCAGGTATTCCTCCAAGCTTTTCATATAATTCTGGGTTATCGTTTTCTTGATGAGTTGTACAGGAATGCTTTCCAACTTCTTCATGATTTTTATCAGTGAAGTGTGAAAAATCGTACTCTAAAAAAATTTTTTTAAAAAGCATTTCAACCTCTAAGATAAATTTGTAAATGATTCAGCATCATCTGCTGCTATTGCTGCATTAACACTTGGGATAACATTAGCTAAAAAATCACTTAGTGCTAGACTATGTGGGAATTTGATGATACCATCTTCATCAACCTCATTACTAAGCATATTAATAACAGTGTATTGAGGATAACTGCTTTCTGGCAATCTTTGTAAAGTAACTTTATACTCTGTATTATCACTTTTTTGCTCAACTCTTAATATTTCATAATCAGCGCATGACCAAACATTTCCTGACATTTCTTTTCTCCTTAATAGCCTAGTTTATACTTGGCTATAATATATGATTTTAAAAAATCACTTCTTACAATATCATTAATACCAAACTCAACTGTAGTAAACTCTGGAAGCTCTTTTAAGATCTTCATAAAATTTACTATTCCTCGTTTATCAACTTCACGAGTTAAATCTGACTGAGTATAATCACCACAGAATATAATCTTGCTGTTTTTGCCTATACGTGTAATTATACTATCAAGTTCATGAAAGTTTAAATTTTGACACTCATCAACTATGACAACTGCATTATTTATAGTGATTCCTCTAATAAATGAGGTACTCATAAATTTTACATTATTTTGTTGCTTTAAAGAATCATAAGAATCTTTTAATCCAAAAAGCTCTCTACATATTGATCTATAAGGAGCTTCATAAATAGAAACTTTTTCTTGTTCATCACCTGGTAAAAATCCAATGTCTCTGGTGGATACAACAGATCTTACTATAAAAACATCATCGTATACAGTTGAGGGGTCTAAAACATCTTCTAACGCAAGATACAAACTCAAAAATGTTTTTCCTGTACCAGCTATACCATGTAACAATAAGTGTTTATGGTTTTTATACGCGTCATAAGTTAAAGTTTGATTGTCTGTTATAGGTTGGAATGTTAGTAAATCATCGATTCTAACTCTTTTTAAGTGGGTTTTCCCATTACCGTTTCCGTTTGGCATTAATTTCCTTTGTTAAAGTAATTGTTAAGATCATTATAACCACCTATCACCTTACCGTCAATTATTATTTGAGGTACCGTTCGTGCATTTGGTACTTCCTTTAATAAATCTTCTTTTTCGTAACCATAACCTATTTTTTTCTCTTCAAAAACTATTTCTTTTTTGTTTAGAAGTCTTTTAGCCATATCACAGTACATACAGTTTTCTTTTGACCACACAACTATGTTATTCATTTCTTTTCCATTTCTATTATTTTACTTATCCCCTTAGCAAATGATCTTGGATCATAACATGGATAATGTTTTTTTAAAAGACTTAAATCTGGCTTTCTTCTTTTGACACTACCTTCAAGTCTCTTTTTAGTTTTCCATTTTATGTTTTTAATATTAAGAGAATTAGCGATAATGTTAGCTGCGTCTAAAATATAAATCTCTTCATCTGATCCAACATTAATAATCTCATTCGAGATATCCTTAATGTTTATAACAGCGTCAACTGCGTCAGCCACGTAACAAAAACATCTTGTTTCTTTAGCACCGATTAATTCAAAATTACTACTTTTTATCTTTTCTATTAAATCTTTTACAAAATGTCCACCCTCACTGTTTTCGCTATAAACATTAAAAAATCTAATAATTAGATAATTTAAAGTAGAGTTAATTAGATAATTCTCTCCTACAATCTTTCCTACTCTATAACTCCATCTGGGATTGTGAATATTGGCTATATTAACATCCTTTTCTTCATCTGTAGGATAATTTCTTGTACCCGTTATGACTTCACTGGATGAGGCATATATTAACTTACATTTAGAATTTTGCTTCGCATAATTGAAGATGGCAAAGTCAGCTCCAATATTATTTTCTAGTACTTGATTAGGAATGTCGTAAAAATACTTAGTCCCATTTATATTACCCATATGAAATATATAATCAAAAACGTTAGGAACAGTTAACACAAATTTTTCTATAGATTCTTTAACAAAATCACCACAATTAGTAAAATGAGAAGACCTGAAGCCATTGTCAACTCCTACAACAAAGTAACCTTGTTCTCTAAGTTGTTTACAAAGCTCAGATCCTATAAGTCCACAAGCGCCTGTTACTAAAACTTTTCTTGCCATTCCTTATTTAACTCTCTAATGTGTTTAAACCAATTTTGATTTATTTTATGCTTCTCAAGCGTGTTAATTAGGAAATCTAAATCTTTAGGTAGACATTTACCACCAAACCCTCTAGTGCCGTCATGCCCAGGAATTTCCATGTAAGTTTGAGTCTGTTGAATCTTAAAGAATAAATTCTTTACGGTATCATAATCCGCATCTACACTTTGAGCTAAATCATAAAATACGTTTGCATAAGCTATTCTCATTACAGAAAAATTATTTGAAAACATTTTAAGAAGCTCTGCTTCTTTTGTAGAACACTTATAAAATTTTTCTGACTTTAGCCATTCTGGTATATAATTATTATCAAAACCATAAATTAATGGTCGATTATGACAATCAGTATCCCAATATCTTTCTCTTAAAAACTCAGGCATATAAATGATAGGGCCAAGTATTGTTTGTAGTTTATTACTAGTTCCTAGAGGTAACGTGCTTCTAATAACTATTTCTACACTAGGATTGTGACTTTTAAGATCTTCTGCTTCCTTAATAAGAATATCTATGTCTTCGTCACTCGTTGTTGGGATGCAGATAAAAACAGTATCTGCACTATATATAATATTTTTATCGATATCAAAGGTAATATCATATATGATTACTTTGCTGTCTTTTAACAATCCTTTGTGCGTTGCTTTCCCTACGTAGCCATACCCTAAAATACCAAAAGTCATTTAAATGTGCTTACTTGGCAAGTGTGAAAAGGATTATTACTTGCATTTATACCATAATGCATTTCGTGACCCGTGAACTTCCATACATCTCCTGCTTTCCAATGAGTAATGTTTACAGCTTCAAAACCCACATAATGTCCAAATTCCCAATTATCTAAAAAAATTAAGTACCTGAAACAATTATCAAATTCTACATTATGTTCTTGTCTAAGGGTATAAAAAGTATCTTTATGAGTAGGAAGTATAACATTAGGTAATATATTAGTCCAGCTAACAGATGCGTGTACGACATTTAAAATATCCTTAAACTTAACGTAACAAGGTACTTCACTATTAAAACTTTGAAGTAAGAAGTCTTTATTATAGTATGATCTATCTAAGTGATCAAAATTTTTTGCAACGAAGGGTACTTGCTTAGTATATGTGTGTTTTTTAAGGTCTTCTCTCCAAAAATTATCTAGTGTCTTTACATATTCTGGCATTTTACTATCCTCTTACTTAAAGGTCACCCTCTTGTCTATTTTCACTATAGAAAACATCAAATTGCCCACCAGGATACCTAGACTCTAACTTTTTAACATTCTCAGCTACAACCTCATTAGGATCTAAGTCAAGTGCTCTACAAGCACTAATCCAGTACCACATAATATCTCCTAGTTCACGTTTCATGTGGAATATAGAATCGTCATTTAAGGGCTTTCCTTGAAATATACACTTTTTTACAATCTCACTAAACTCACCGCTTTCTGAGGATAAACCGATTGCTCCTGTCAAAAGAAGAGCCATTTTAACTTTAGACTCTGTTTCAAGTTTGACAAGGTTATCGCCAAAGAAACTGGTGAAATTAGATTCATTAGAAGTTACTTCTTTTACAAAGTCTTTATATTTATTTAAATCAATCACAGTGAAAATCCTTTAAATGTGTCTTGTGTTACGTCTTGTTTAGTACCTCCAATTATATAACTAGAGATTTCTGTTTCTTGTGGGGCTACTTGTACTTCTGCCCCACTTATCCATTTTTGTGTCCAAGGAAGAGGGTTAGCTCTAGGCACTTTAAACGGTGATTTAATACCGATTGCTGTAATACGTTTGTTAGCAATCCATTCAATATAGTCATGCAGTAATTGAGCATTTAATCCAATCATAGAACCGTCTTTGAATAAATAGTCAGCCCATGCTTTTTCTTGATCAACCGCTTCTATAAACATGTTAACAACGTCTTGCTCACACTCCTTGGCTATCTTAATATAGTCTTGGTCATCTTGAGGTAATAATTTTAAGATTTGCTGAGTAGATCCAAGATGCACATTCTCATCACGAGCAATAAGCTTAATAATTTTAGCATTACCTTCCATTTTCTTAAGTTCAGCAAAAGCCCAAGAACATGCAAAGCTAACGTAGAAGCGTACACCTTCAAGAATATTTACACTTGCCATGCAAAGATATAGTTGTTTCTTCAATTGATAAAGATCGACTTTCTTTTTATGTTGTCTAATATCTACAAGCTCTGCTTGTCCGTCAGTAAGATGTGTATCTCCTTCTGACACAACTTTATGAGAACCTTCTCCAAATAGTTGATACCACTGAGTAAGTTCTAATAGCTCATCATAGTGTTTAGAGATAGATTCTGCACAGTCAACAATTTCGTTTATATCCATTAATTCATCAAATATTTTTGAAGGATTAGAATAGATATTTCTAATAATATGCGTATAGGATCTTGAATGAATTGTTTCAGAAAAAGCCCAAGTCTCAATCCATGTTTCTAACTCTGGTATTGTTACTAAAGGTAAGAAAGCTAAATTTGGAGATCTGCCTTGTACAGAGTCTAGGACAATTTGACGTTTTAAATTAGACGTAAATATATGCTGTTCGTGTTCAGATAAATTTTTAAAGTCCGAAGCATCTCGTAATATGTCTACTTCTTCAGGTCGCCAAAAAAATCCTAGTTGCTTATCAGTTAACTTGTCAAAAGCTCTATATTTTAAGGTATCAAACCTCTGCATCCCCAGGTCTTCTGGATCTAGAAACATCTTTGCTTTTGTATGATCATTTTTATTTGTATTTAGTACACTCATTTAAATTTCCTTTATAGGACACAGCTTTCACAATATTCATCATACTCTTCTTCGGTGTCAAATTCTTCTCTTGTTTTATCTATGCCATTCATTTTATTAAGATCAATCTCCCCTTGACCGTCAAAAGTATTAAAATAGTATAGCTGCTTACCTCCGTACTTATAGAACATAAGTAAGTCTTGTATCATAGTACTCATGGGAATCTTTTCATCTTCAAAAAAGGTAGGATTATAAGATGTATTTACTGATATACCTTGATCTATATACTTTTGTAATACTGCACATATTTTTAAGTATCCTTGTGGAGATTTCTGATCCCATAGTAAATCGTACTTATTACGTAGCTTATGAATACCAGGAACAACTTGTTTTAAGACACCATCTTTAGACTGCTTTACGGATACGAAAGATCTTGGAGGTTCTATACCATTTGTTGCGTTGCTAATTTGTGCTGAAGTTTCTGCAGGCATAAGAGCCATAAGAGTTGAATTACGTATTCCATATTCTTTAAGTTCTGTTCTTAACTCATCCCATGGGAGTCTTTCTACATGTGGTAATAGCTCATTTAAGTCATCTTTATAGGTCATGTTAGGAGTTATGCCTTTTGAGTATTTAGTCTCTTGAGTTCCTGTACACGCGCCTTGCTCTTTTGCAAGTTTAACAGATGCTTTTGTTAAGTAATAACTCCAAGCTTCCGCGTACTCATCAACTAACTCTAAATTAGGGTTTTGATATGTCGTATCATTTTTAGCTAACCAATACGCTAAATTTATTATTCCAACTCCTATAGGTCTTCTATACATGGTAGCTCGTTCAGCTGCCTTAACAGGGTAGTTCTGATAATCTAAAAGAGCATCAAGTCCTCTAACTGCTAATTCACAAGGTTTTTCAAATTCTTCAGGACTTTTAATATTACCCCAGTTAATTGCTGAAAGGGTACAAAGAGCTATTTCCCCCTCATCGTCACTGAAATCATTAAGAGGTTTGGTGGGTAAATCTATCTCGCAACACAGATTTGACTGTTTTACAGGGGCTATAGCTTCGTCAAAAGAACTATGTGTATTAGCATGATCAACATTCATTAAATATATGCGACCAGTATTTTTACGCTCTTCCATAAATTGAGAAAACAGATTTATAGCTTTTATTGATTTTTTACGGATATCAGGATTATTTTCTGCTCTTTCATATAACATTTTAAATCTTGTATAGTCATTGAAGAAAGAAGTATATAGTCCTGGAACATCACTTGGAGAAAATAGTGTTATATCCCCTCCTTCTAATAGTCTTTCGTACATAAGTTTATTAAACTGTACTCCATAATCTATATGCCTAACTCGGTTATCTTCTGTACCTTTATTATTTTTAAGAACAAGTAGATCCTCAACTTCTAGATGCCATATCGGGTAGTAAAGGGTAGCAGCGCCGTTTCGTACTCCTCCTTGAGAGCAAGATCTAGTAGCTGACTGAAACAGCTTGTAAAAAGGAATAACACCGGTATGATACGCATCACCACTTCTGATGGGAGACCCAAGTGCCCTAATACTGCCTGCCCCAATTCCAATACCCGCTTTTTGGCTTACATACTTAACAATAGAACTAGTGGTAGCATTAATAGAGTCTAAAGAGTCATCTGTTTCAATAAGGACACAGGAACTAAATTGTCTCTGCGGAGTCCGTACACCTGCCATAACAGGAGTGGGTAGAGAAATATCAAAGGTGCTAATTGCGTCATAGTAATCCTTTACCCATTTTAGTCTATTTTCTTTTGTGTATGCTTGGAATAAGGTCATAGCTATAAGCATGTAGGCCATTTGAGGAGTTTCATATATCTGTTTAGTAACACGATTTTGAACTAAATATTTACCTCTAAATTGTTCCATAGCTGCATAGGTTAGTGTATCATCTCTCTGGTGCTTAATAAAAGAATTAAGTTTTTCTAACTCATTTTTGCTGTATGATTTTAAAATTTCAGAGTCATAGAATCCCGCATCTATATTAAATTTTATTAAATCTGATAAGTGCCATGGATCAAATTGTCCATAAACCATCTTACGGAGATGATAATTAATAAGCCTACCTGCTACCCACTGATAGTTAGGAGTTTGCTCTGATATTAAATCCGCTGCTGATTTAATTAGTGTTTCTTGTACATCAGATGACTTAATGCCGTCAAAAAATTGTATTTGAGAATGTATTTCTACTTCACTTGCTGAAACCCCTGCTATACCATCACATGCATAAGATACTACTTTATGTAGCTTATCAATAGTTATTGGCTCTGAAGAACCATCTCTTTTAGTTACTTGAATCATTTTGTGCCTTACTGAATAGAACTTATATTATCATTTTTAACAATCGATATTTTATCGATTAAAGGATGCGTAAAGTCGTGTGAAATTAAAAATACGTTTAAATCATTTTCGCTTTGAAGAACTTCGATTAACTTATCTTTTCCTTCGTCGTCTAATACCCCTGTAATCTCATCTAAGAATAAAAGATTTATACTACTTCCTCCTAGTTTTGAGAGTAGTGATCTTATTGCTAAGAGTATAGAAGTCTGTATCCTACTAAATTCACCGCCTGATACAGTTTCAATAGGAGTACTAACACCGTTATTTATGACGGAAATATTTAACTTCTCTTTATCAAGAGTAAACTCTACTTGGAACTGACCGTCACTTAGTAAAGATAAGTAAAAATTAATAGAAACTTCTAATTCTTTAGTTAAATTCTCAAGCTTAAAAGCTACAATTCCAGAGGTTGAAAAAGCTTTTTTAAGAATATTTAAAGAATTTATCTTATTTGATTTAGATAATATACTACCTTTTAGACTTTTCTGTCTAATTAAAAATTCATTTTTTTGTTCTGTTAGAGCATCAACCTTAGCATTATGAGCAGCAATTGATTCGTTGTATCGATTATTTTGTTCTGCTTTTTGGATTTGTTTTAGGTAAATATTATTTAAATCATCTAATTCTGCATTAATCTGACTAATGTTTGGATACTCAGAGGAAAGTGATTTGTCAAAGAGTTGTGATAGTTGTTCAAATTTTTTGATTGTTTCTTCGTTTTCATTAAAGATTTTAAGTTCGTTATTAATTGCAGTAATTTCCGAACTCCAGATAGAAGCTTTAACCATTGCTGAGTCATAAGTTGTTTGAGATTTTTGTATTTTTTCAGACAGTTCTTCTTTTAGCTTTTCTAAATGAGATACATCCATTTGTTGATTGCAAGAAGGACATACATCTGTTAAGTCTATTTCATTTAAACTTTTTTTATCAGTCTCGATTTGAGATCTAAGAACTATTAAATCACTTTTTAGAGTCTGGTATTCATCATAGTATTGAAACTCAGCTGGTTTTCTCATACCTGAATGAAAAGTTAGTTGAGCAATTTCATCTTTATACATGTTGTTTTTATCAATGGTCATACAAGTTTGCTTATAGTTTTTTACTTCTTGCTCTAATACACCGATTCTCTGCTGAATGGAGGTATCTACTTCCTCAACTTTTGAAAAGTCTTTTTTCTCAGGGATAATTGTTGAATTTAAAAAGTCTTCAACAGATTTTAACTCACCCTTTTGGATATTAAATTCTTTATCAAGGGTCTGTGCTTGAACCTTAATCTTATCTCCAATTGCGATATATTTTTCTAGATTAAAAAGATTAATTAGAAATTTTTTGCGATTAGTATCTGTCGCTTTCAAAAATTCTAAAAGATCTACCGATGATTGGTATGTAAGTTGAGAAAATATTTCAAAGTTTAGCCCTAATATTTCTTGTATTTTTTTGTATGTATCTAAAACTTTATGGTCTGAAATATCAACTCCAGATTTAAGAAGCTGAACCTTTGTTGAGGATCCACTTCTTTGAACATTTACCTTATAAGTAACTTCACTAATATCAAACTCTAATGATCCTGTCCATTGTTTATCTTTACTCCATCTATTTAAAATATCTGTTTTTTTAATTCCTTTAACATTTTTATTAAATAATATCTCTTGAATAATCATTGCAATAGATGATTTACCACTACCATTTGGAGCTGTAAGTTGAGTTATCCTTGAGTTATTTAAATCTAACGAATTTTCTTTTCCATATGAAAACATATTAGAAAACTCTAAATTTGAAAGTGTTATATTACTCATAGTATTTTCCTTCTAAGCCTTTTTCTACAAATATTTTTCTCATGTAAGCAAGAGTAAATTGTTCCCAAGTAATAAACGATTGCCTTTTATATGCTGCACACTCACGTATCTTATTTTGTAGTAATCCTATTAAATTATCATTATTTTCCCACCCAGTTAGTTTTTCTCTTTTTTCTAAGGTAGGAAAAGAGTTATATAAAAAAGTATTATCTTTATCTCCGGGCTGCTTTTTATCGTAGTTTGCTGCGTAGTGACAAAAAATAGATTCGAGAGATGTAAAAGTAAAAAATTTGTGATTTTTAGCGATTGCATACTTTACAATATTAGGAGAGTCTTCCCACCACCCAATACCTATATCATGATGAAAATCAGGGTTGTGTCCAGAGTTAATTAATATTTCATCTTTTTCTATATGGTTAAAAAGTTCAGTAAGTGCTATTTGTGAGTATGAATGAGTGAACTGTCCAAATTTAACAGCATCTGGGATAGTCTCTTTTAACATTTTATCAATCGATAGGTTGATAATTTTTTGCTGTAATTTTCTAATTTTACAGTATTTCACTGCCCACATTATATCATGATAATTAGATCCCTCAAAAAGTTTTAATGTAACCACTCTAAAAGGAATTCCTAGTTCGTAAAATGCTTCTGCAGTAACTTCTGAATCTATGCCTCCACTAAGAGAGATAACAAATCTGTTATCAGGATAAAGCTTAACAAATTCTTTTACTAACACCATCAAGTCGTTTTTAAAAAAAGACCCTCTACGATGGTACATGGGCACTGATGCTTTAACTCCGATTGAAGGTATCCTATTAGAACATAAGTAGTCTTTTTGAGGTCTAAGATGACTTTTATTTTGAACATACTGCCAGTACACACGGTTTAGAGAAAGATCAACCGACATTTAATTCTTTGAACTCTTCTAATACTGTTCTAACATCTGAAACTTTAATATGATTAAGATAAATTTCAAGTTCTTCATGTAGTGTCTTGTTTTTGAGATCAAGAGTGCTATCCTCTTGAGGTTTTTCGACCATCTTTTTATCTAGTAATTCTGAGTTTTCTATTTTAGCAAGCTGATCAAGCGAACCAGCTACCTCATAAACTACATGGTGACGAGGATCTGATTTCATTTCTTCTCCCACACCAATTTTACGTCTAATGAGTTTTGGTAAGTCTAGATTATAAAACTCACGAGAATAATTGCTATCGTCTATGAAATCGTAAATATCTACTCCATATTGACGAGTTTCGTCTCTATCAAAGGTGGTGTTCAAAGGAGAACCAGGATAATAAGCATTTGTATCACCGTAACGATGATTAAAATGCAAGTCGCCCAGCAATATGAGTTTCCAGTTTTTAAGTCTCTCAAAATCGAACTCTGGCGTAATGTGCGGCTTGACTTCTCCACGAATATGGGTAACAAGAATCTCGCCTCTAACATAAGGCGGGATATTATTTTTTTGCATTTCACCATATGGGAAGAAACAGAAAGACGCGTTATCCACTCTTGCATTTCCATTTCTAGTGAAGACGTGTACATTTTCATTTTTGATCGCATTTTCTTGGGTAAAATACTCAAAGAATGACTCTCCTTTTTTAGTCGCTTCATGGTTTCCTGGTATGATATAAGTAGGAATCGTAACTGAATTGATATAACTTAAAAATAAACATATCTCATCTGGTTCTGGTTTTTTGTCAAATATGTCACCAGCAATAATATGAACATCACATTGTTGCTCAAGTGAGATCAGTTTACGAAACATTTCTTTAAATCTGGACACTTGCCACTCATATGGAACTTTCTTTTTATGTAGTATGATATGCCAGTCAGCTGAACAAAGTATTTTAGTCATTGAATGTGTTCTAGTCCTATAAGTTTAGCTCTTCCAAAACCTGATTCTCTTTTATAGTGTAAATTATTTATAAAGTGAGAGTGGTTCTTTTCAGTAGCATTTAAATTTAAAAATTTTATATCTTTATTATTATACTTTAAAGTTAACGGGTAATCATCTTGTTTATTAAAGTAAATTGGTACAGCTCGTTGAATTTTTAATAACTCCTCGTCATATAAGTTAAGAAATTTCATGAAGTCCTCAAGAATCCTAAATATATGATCATATAAATTTTCTGCGTGTATCTTAGCTGTAAGATGGGACATATCATTATTAGCCCCAAATAAAATATCTTTTATTGGTTCTAAACATGATTCTCCTGTTTGATACCATTTTTTATATGATTTTTCAAGATTGTTCAAATAGCTACCAAGTAAATCATCCTTATAACATATTTTAAGGAGTGTATCATAAAAATATTTATAAGTTATCCCTTTACGATGAGAATAGATAGCAAGTACCTGTGAAAATCCATTTACGTGAAAAGTTTGAATAAACATTGCAAATATTATAGCAGAAATTATATCATCATGACTCATTGTATTAGTACTGTAAACCCAATTAAATGTTTCATCTATGCTATCAACACTATTATCAACAAAATTTTTGATGTTTTTCCATTTAACACCGCCCTGCTCTTTAATAGTTAGTTCAGCATTGTTAAGTGCAATAAGTTTATAAGTATGAATTTGAATGTCTGGAGATATATCAAATAAGTCATATACTGTCTGTTTAAACTTATCTAGGGTATCAGATGGAAGTCCTATAATTATTTCTATTTTTAGCATAAGTTCAAACTTAGTAAGTACCTCAAAAATTTCTTCTATTCTATTAGTAGCTAAGTTTTTTCTTTTTATTGATTCTAGTACTTCTTCATCTAAACTTTGAAGAGCGATCGTCACATTACGAGTACCCCCTGTCTCTTCTGCAAGTTTTCTAATCATATGAAAAACACTTACATTTTGATTTTTTGCGTAGTTTGAGTTGAATGTTATATTTCTACCTGTTCTTCGAGTTTCGTCAATAAACTTATCAACTATTGATTCATCTCTTTCTACGAAAATACCAAAATTAGCATCAGCAATATCAATATTATCAACATTAGGATTATTAAATACCCACTCTACCTCTGAAAACACCTTTTCAATAGGGAACTTTCTTATTTTGTTATAGGTAAGCGATCCCCAATCACAAAAAGTACACTGATAAGGGCATCCTCTATTAGTTTCTATACTTGCTATAAACTTGTAATCTGGATAAGAATTTATTAAGTTGTCAAAAACTCCTGTTAAATATGGAGACGGTATCAGCTCTAAGTCCATAATTCTAGGACCTGGTTTAGTACTTACGGTCTTGCCTTTATTGTTATAGATTATATTTGGTATAGAATCCCAATTGTCTAAATTATCAACAATTGATTTAAAAGTAAGCTCACCTTCATTTATTACGTGCATATCTATAAAAGGAAACATTTCAAAAAACTTATAGTTTAAGATTTCCATCTCAGGTCCTCCAAATACAACTACAGTATCTGGGCTTATCTCTTTTAATTTTTTAGCTAAAATAAGATTGTACTGCCTATTCCACATATAGGTAGAAAAACCTACTACACTATCTCCTTCTAACTTTTTTACTACTTCATTTACAGGGTCACGTTTAAATACTAACTCATTCAAAGTGAAATTATTGTCTTTAAAACTGTCTAAATATGACCAGATTGTTCCTGCAGAATATGGAAAGAAAAATCTATCATTTTTCATACTCATAGGAAAGTTTGGCTGTACTAAACTTATTGTTTTCATGCTTCAATTTTCATAACTCACACCATATTTAGTAATTACTACCATTATGTTGTCAATTCTACTTTTTAGCTCCCTCATATCAAATACGTCAACCGTCCAGTCAATTTTACCAGTTTTAGCGATTAGTTGTTTTAAAAGATCGGTATGCAGATAAGAAACATCTTCAATTATATAAATTCCTGTATCAGTAATTTTAGGTAGCCAGATTTCAGCTGTCTGCATTTGTGCCTCTGAATTATGATCTCCATCATCTATAATAACATCAAAATTGTCCCAATCAAGCCATAAAATAGCATCTTTTGAATCTCCTAAAGTTACATCTAAAGAGTTATCGCATAGCTTTGCTTTAGAGATATCAATACCTTTTACTTCACATTGTTCATTAAAATACTCATTCCACATACGAAGTGAGTATCCTTGTGCTACTCCAATCTCTAAAAACTTTGAAGCACAGCTGCGATAGCTAGACAGCAGTTTTTCATATATCATGATGTAAGAATGAATAGAGCCTTTATCATTATTTCCAGCTATTTCTTTATTCAATCCGTTATTGTATATCTCTGATAGTGAAATTTTACTCATTGCACCTTTCCAAAAAGTATGCTAATTTAGTTTGTAGCTGGTGAACAGAGTTACACCGTAGGTGAATAGCTATTGAACAAGACTTGAACATATGTTTGTTAGAGCTGGCACGGAGTGCCGCAGCGAGGAACGTAGTTCCGCAGTTTTAGTAACACGTCATAATTGTGTCTTTTTTATTCTTATATCTGGTGCGCAAGAACATAGACTAAACGGACAAGTTACTGCTTTAGAAACCTTTTTTAGATTCTCTTTATAAATATTACCCATGACGGCTTTTGGATAATTTAACATACACGCACTTGGGTATGTGTCTCCGTTTGGTTTGATGTGAAGTCTTTGTACTCCAATCTCACATCTCATTCCTTTGAAATTTATCATATTTGAAGATCTGATAGCATTAATTGAAGGATGCATAATCTCTCCATTATCTAATTCTATTGTCATAAACTTGTCTGTTTGATCTCGTTTTTTAAAATATTTTTCTTGGTCTTTAGAATATTCTACATATTTATTAGCAATACTCAAGGTTCCAGTAAACTCATCTTTAATTCTTGTCATCCCTGTTTTTCTTATTTTGCTTAAATCACTAAAAACGTCAACACAGTATTGCCATTTATTTTTTAGACCAAGAACATTTACGTTTTTGATTAATTTTCTTTTTTCAAGTGCCATAATATTCCTAATAAATTCAGTTTTATCTGAATACTCAGGGTGAAAACTAGCAGAAATAAATGGGGACATATTATTTAATCGGTAAATATATTTTTCTACTGGAACGGATAAATTTGTTGTAAGGTGCGGTATAAAACCGTTCTCATTTAACCAATTCATAAGCTCTGGCCAGTCTTTATACAATGTAGGCTCTCCACCGAGAAAACTTAATTTTATCTTTTTATTACCAAAGTAATCTTTTAAATATGAAAATGCAGAAATATATTCCTTTAACGATTTAAAATAAAAAGGTTGAGTATTGTCATAACTTTCGCAATAACTACAACTATAGTTACAACGCTGAGTTATGTCCCACTCAACCTCTACCTGAAAATCAGGATTATTATATTCTAAACTTTTAACTTTAACCACGGTTTATAATTTTAGAGACATCACCCTCAAAGGTATATGCTCCAACGTGATTAAGTTTAGTATTAGGATCTAACCATATTTCTCCTCCAAGTTTTTGCCATCTTCTACAAAATGTATAGTCTTCTGAAAGATACCGATTGTCATCAGGATCTAAAATAGTATCAAACAATGCATAACAGTATTTGTTAAACTTTGGATCTATATTAGAATCATTGCGGTAGTGAAGTTCTGGATGAGCTTGCATCATTTTTTCAACTACCTTTCTTTTAATTAAAAAGAATCCAGTAGATGCGTCAAGAACTTCAATCGCTCCGTTCTCAGTACGAATCTGTTTAGTTTCTGGATTTAAAAACTTAAAGTTAATAGCGTATTGAATTGGAAGAGCTTTTTTAGGGTAAGCAGCAGCCATAATATCTTTATCATATGCAAGTGCTCTCATTATATCCTCTGCTTGAAATTCAATATCAGCGTCAATAAACATTAAATGTGTACACTCACTTTCTAAAAACATAGCAGTTAGTATGTTTCTAGCACGAGTTATAAGAGACTCATTACGTAAAGTTGTAATTCTAAAGTTAATTCCATGTTGCATAAACGCTTGTGACATTCTAAACATACTTAAAAAGTATTGATCAGTAAGCACACCGCCATAACACGGAGTCGCAAAGAACACGTTATGTTTTCTTAATTCGTTAAGATCAATAACTGCTTTATCACCGTCTACAGATTTAAAAGCACCAAACTTATTTTCTGAATTAGTTGATGCTACTTCTGAGAGTGATTTTTTCATGCTAAATCATCCACATCCTCTGCTGGTTTAAACTCGTCAGAGACTTCGCCAGCAAAATAAGCTGTATTTTTCATTAACCACTCTTTTTGCTCTTCATATGTTTGGCGTTTATAGATTTTACTTAGATCATATAATTCTAATGCTTTTTCGTCTGCAGTCAAAGGTGAGTTATTACGAGCAGGAAGGCAAGAGTACTTTACGTTTTGAGGAAGTGGTCCTGTCTTTTCTTTTTTAATAGTAATATCATACCCGTCATCGTCTCCTGCAGGATTACCATAATCAGGATTTGTAGCGTAATCTACTATCTGAGAGTATATTGTTGACCTTAAATCAAATAACTTAATTTTACCATCAGATCTATCTATTACATTACATACATATGAGAATTGTGGTTTATCGGCAAAAATCGCTTCATCCATTTCTTTGAAAGGATCTTGTGCTGAATTATCAAATGATTCAGTTTGTCTATTAAACTGAAGACACTCAACAGGCATTTTTTTACCTTCAGTAGTTACTACCCAGTAACAATATCTAGGCATAACTTCTCCGACTAATCTTACTTTTGTATCTCCGATACCCATAGATAGTCTTTCAATTTCTCTTAATTTATTTCCGTTTCCAGAGGCTTGTTTACCTTTGGCTTGATCCCATGAGACCATATTGTTTCTCCTTTGTTGAACGTTGGTTCTTAAGTGTAGGATTTCCTCGAAACCGAGGACTCTTGTGTAAAATATATTTTATCTTCTTTATACTCTATAAACGGATTAGTGATTTGAGCTGCAACATAGTCTTGCGGTATGTAGTCTACGTCTTCACTAATCCTCCTCATAGAAAGTAGTTGTAAATAATCAATTTTATCTTTTGTACTAACATTTTGAGTCAAAAACCAAGGATTTCTAAAATAACTCATTGGCTCTTTCGTCTTATAGTTACATTTTAATACTCTTCTTTGTTCAAGTGTTCCATTTATTATTAAAAAAGGTGGAACATGATTGATTTTAAGAGACTTCATTAAACCTGTAGTTGTATATGCATTATATAATTTTGTTTGAGCAAACGTCAAGATCAATATAGCCGCTTGATCTTGTCGTGCTTTTTTACGTATTTCACTTAAATTAAAGTATGTAATATCCACGTTTCTTAAACCATTCTAAACGATTAGTTTGTTGTCTAGCTACTATACCTCCTGATAACCACCAGTCTACGATCATAGGTACTTGTTTATCTTCGTGCTCTCTAATAATTCTACCTATACGCTGTTCTAACTTAATAGGGTTATTAGAAGGGCAAGTAAGGTAAAGAGTATCCAACCGATGACAAGATATACCCTCATCGAAGAGTCTGGTCGAGAGAACACACTTGTATTTTCCTCCAACATTTTGAAGAACGTCTTCTCTAGTTGATTCATCTGATTCTCCTATTAAGCATATACTTTCAGGTATAAGTGCTTGTAAATCTTTTAGCATTTGTACTCGTTCTCCGAGTATTAAAGGGCAACGACCAGTTACTATTTGACTTTTTGCAAAATTAGCGATAGCTTCCAAGTACTTTTTGTTGCTACAAAGTTTGTTCAGCTGGCGCGACCAATCAC
>Ga0222719_10000393_pt1 | contig 43594 bp, 68 predicted proteins | sample C33_34DmetaG_FD_165039 | JGI IMG/M metagenome (GOLD analysis project Ga0222719, IMG submission 165039) | Estuarine water microbial communities from San Francisco Bay, California, United States - C33_34D | ecosystem: Environmental > Aquatic > Marine > Unclassified | place: USA: California... | reverse complement strand
CTTGATTTAGATAATACAACTTTAAGTGAAGAAGGAGAAGATAATGACTAAATTTAAAACAGAAACAAAAAAAGAGCCTACGTTATTAGAAGCACAAGATTATGTAGAAGGTTTTGTAGAACGTCTGCAACTTACGAATGGTGATGTGATGCTTTTTAATGAAGAGGGCAAATTAAATAACTTACCTATCAATCAAAAAGCTACCGATATATATGTAAAAAATTTTGGTGAAACAGATTGTATTGTAGGTAATGCAATTTTAATTAAAAAAGAAATCTTAAAAGATTGGTAAAATTATTAACCTTAAATGCTGTGGCTATAATATTTTTTATGGCTACAGCAATAGCTGATAATATTCCTGATAAGTGGGATAGAGATAGAGATAATGATGGTATTGCCGATAAGTATGATGATGATTGGGATAATGATGGCATTAAAAATAGATGGGATAATGATATTGATAATGATGGCATAAAGGATAAATGGGATAGAGATAACGATAATGATGGAATACCTAACAAATGGGATAGAAATACAGATTATTAATTATACCCAAGCCTTCTTTTTACCTCCGTAGTAACTACGTGCATGACCTTCTTCTATCATTCTATCGCAAACATTTGTTGTTCCGTATTCTGGGTGTTCTACCTCTGGCTCACCCAATATCCTACCAAACTTTCCTTTAGCTTTGTCTTTATGAGTAATTATTTTAAACTCTGGTACACTTAAAAGTTCTTTTAATCTTTCTTTTGATGCTAAACCTAATTTTTTTTCTGCTAGATTTCTAGTGCGACTCTCAGGTGTATCTATACCCATCAATCTTACTCTTTGTTTAAATAACCATACTCCAAACCCTAAATCTATATCTACATCTATGGTATCGCCATCTATAACCTTAACTAATCTGCATTTATATCGATATTCCATATTAATCTCCATGCCAATTATTATTTTTTTTATCCGTTACATAATAATCTAAACTTTCTTTTGCTAAGTATACCCTATTTTCTACATCAAATACAAATAAAGCTTCACCTATATCACCATACAACCCTTGCTCTCTTATTTTTCTTGCATGAATGGATGTTGTATTGTCATCAAAGTTTCTATGCACAACTAATCCTATATCTGCCATATTATTCCAATGAGCCGAGCCAGATATATCATACATAGTAGGAACAGGATAAGTACCATCATTTTGTCTGTGTAATTTAGCAGGGTGTGCAACAACCCAAACGCAAACATCATGAGTTCTGGCAAACCTTTTACATTGAGAAATTATCTCTCTTATGTATTCATCTTCCCTTCTACTGCCTCTTTGCGTAGTGTCTACTTCGTTGTATGGATCAATAACTATACCTTTTATACCATTTCTAATACAAGCAACTCTAGCCTTATCTAAAACCCATTCAATAGTAGGTCTTTCTTCTCTACTTTCCAAAAAGAAAAAATGTTCATTTAAAAATTTTATACTATCATCTAATTCATCTCTGGTTAGTCTAGTAGATACACCTTCATTAAAAGGTTTTTCACAGTATTTTTCAGTTAGTCTTGATAAATGTCTAGGTGTAGAATGTTCTGGAGAAAAAATTGCAAACTTCCACTTATGTAGTTTACTTGCATTTATTAATATTTGATCTAAAAAATTAGATTTACCATGATTAGGTATTCCTGTTACAACGGTAAAAGTACCTGTCATAAGTTTATAAATGCTATCTAAATTTTTATATCCTGTTGTTAATGCTTTTTCTTCTTTGCCATAATATAAATCTAAAACTTGATTTTTATACTCTTCAGCTTTGTATAACCCATCAATAGGATAAGCAACTGCACTTTTAAGGCGTTCAATAATATATTCTTTACCATTAAAAACTAAAGCATCATTTGCATCTTTATTATCACCCATCCAATTTACAAGGTAACATCTATCTTTACCAAATCTGTGAGCAAGTTCTTGCGCCAATGCTTGCCCTGCTTGATCCATGTCTACAGCTATAATAACTTTTTCTGCTTGTGCTAATAAATCTGCTGATTCTTTTAAAGCATCAAATCTTTTATCATCTTCTCTAAATTTTGCTTCTTTAGGTGCGCCATCTGGTAAACTAACTACATTAGTAATACCACATTCATGTAAAGCTAATACATCCATTTCACCTTCAACAAAAATTATTTCTTTTTTATCTTTAATAGCATCTACATTAAATAATGTTCTTCTGCTATTAGCCTCTTGCCTAAAATCTTTGTCTAAAGTTCTATATTTATAATTAACTATCCTGCCATCTAGTTTATAAGGATAGGCTAAAGCCCATTTAACCCCACTATAAAAATTCTTTTGAACTTCTTTAATATTAAAATGTTTTACAGTTTCTTCTGATATATTTCTTTTAATCCAAAAATCTTTAAAATGATTTATAGTAGTTGGATAATCTATTATTACAGGATTTTTTATAATTTTATCTTTTTTAAGATGTTTATATGTATTAGTGTTCATGCTACTTGTATTCTTTACGCTTCCACTCCACCCACAATGATGACAATTATAAACTGCTCCATTTTGATCTACAGTAACAGATAAACATGGTTCGCTTTGTTTACTCCTAGTATGAGAACATTCTGGACATGTTGTTCTATAATTACCTTGCTCATTATTATATTGTATTCTTAATTCTCTTAAATTACTTAAAATATCTATCATAACTCTACCTTTTTTGCTAAATTCTACTTTTTTAAGTAGTATATAAAAAATCTAAAATGTAAAGTAAATAAAATAAAAAATAAAAAAAAATAAAAAAAATGTAAATAATACTTTACATTAATATTTGTTTCATGGTATAAATAGGTATAGCAATTTTGCTTAAACTTTAAAACGGAGAATAAAATGATAACATTATACCAAATAGACACAAAAACAGCTAAAGAATATCAAGAGCAAACTAATAAACCTTTATATAGATTTGACTTAACTGTTAAAGATTTAACAAAAGATATTTATAAATTATACAAACCTGTAGCACAGTTTGCAACAAACGATAAAGACGAAGCATTTGAAGCAGATAATATTGGTGATAATTCAAAAATTTTAGCTTGCAAAGCTCATCATTCAATGAGTGTTGGAGATATACTTAAATCTGATAAAGAATGGTTTATGGTTTCTGCTATAGGATTTGAAAAAATTGATGGATATTATTTAGAATGTGAGGAGGCATAATGGATATGAATTTATTTAAAACAAGAGATCAACTACATAGAGTAGTTGGTCTTTTAAATGACAGTAAACCAGAAAATATTGGAAGAGCAAAAGCTGTTTTATCATTATTAATAAAAGATATAAACTATCAACAAAAAGAATTTGAATATTATTTAGAAAAAGAAATGGAGAATGAAAATGAATAAATATATTTTATTATTTAGAGAAATAATTATTTTTGTTGGCATGATATCATGGTTAGCATTTGTTATCACAATGTTTTAGGTATGACTGTAAAACTGACTATAATTCTCCTAGATATGAAATAGGATATCTTTAAACAAAATATGTTTGGAAACATTATATGGTTGTCAGTTTCTTAGTAAGTCAAGTTCTAAGTTATCATTTTCCATAATATTTTGACACTTTTAGAAAAAACTAGGTATTAATAATGATGTTGATATCTAGTTTTTTTTATGAATATATTTAGCCCATCTTTTTCTATTATATCTTGCTAAGAGTTTTCTGGCTACATACTCTGCAAAAATAGGCATATAACGGCATGATAAGTACCCTACAATTAACGCTATTGGATATATGGTATAGTTTGTAGTGTCTGGAAGTAATAATCCAAACCAGAAAGCATTTTGTAAATTCCAATAACTAAATTTTTTATTAAATATTTTATTAATTAAACCACCTACTATTGCCGATAGTATTATTAATATATTTATACCTAAGAAAAACATTAATTACCTGCCAATGGATTGTTTAAGGCTCTTTCTAACATTTTTTTAATATTCTTTTCTAATTCAGATAATTTTGCATCAACTTTTTCAATTAATCTTACATTACCTTCTTCAATGCTTGTTCTCTTTTGGTCAAACCTATCTTCCGCATGTTGTATAATTTGTTTAATTTCATTTTCACTTGTTCTTATACTAGACCTTAATTCTTGCTCTGTAGTTCTGCTTCTTTTGTCTACACCTGAAATTTCATCTAATACATTATGCACATCACTTCTTAAATCCGTTTTAATAGAACGTGCATCATCTTGTGCATTACCTACTAATTCCATAGCAGTAGATATTTCTGTTTGAAGGATTTGTTCCATATTGGTAATTTTTGTTTCTAATAATGTTTCAATGGAAGATAATTTTTCTTCTAAAACATCTTGTCTTGTTTCTAAATGACTTATATTAGGAGCTTCATAAGAATTTATTTTATCTTCCATAGCAGACCATCTGGCATAGCCTTCGAATCCTGCCCATATTGCTCCACCTAAAGTTCCAAGCAATGGGAATATTAATAATAGTTTACCCCCTTTTATTTTAATTCCTTTATATTCTACTTCATTTGTCATATTGCATCTCAATCATTTTTTCTAACATAATACTTGACCTTACTTTAATATAATCTCCTAAAGGATCAGGTATAAAATTATCTGCATATATTTCTTTAGGTTCATACCAATCTGGAACTGTATTTGTTATTTGTTGTTGTTGTCTATAACTGTTATAATCTGCTCCTAACGCATTAACCAAAGCTAACATGGTAACTTGAGCAAGACCATCATATTGTGAAGTTATATTTGCTATAATAGCATTAGCTTTCTTTTGTTTTTGTTCTTGTTTTTTTTCTTCTTTAGTTTGTTTTTCTGTTGATTGTATTTCTTTTTTAGGTTCTTTTTCAGCTACTTCTTCTGGCTCTTTTTCTTCTTTATCTTCTTTTTTGCTTTCTTGTTTTTCTTCTGTTTCATTTGTTGCTATCTCTTTTTCTTCTGCTTGAGATTCTTCTTCATTTTTTACTTCTTCTATATTTTCTTCAGTTTGTTTCTCAGTTTTCTCAGTTTCATTTTCATTGTTATTGTCATTAGCCACCAAAGTATTTTCGCTTGATTCAGAACCCTCTGTGGATTCTTCTTCTGAATTTGCTTCTGTCGATTCTGTTGTATCTGTTGTATTTGTTTTTGCAATCTCAGTTGTTGAACCCTCTTCTTCGAGAGTTTGAACATCTGTACTTTCCATTTCATTTATTTCTGTTGATTCAGTATTATCTACTGTTGTTGTAGTAGTTTCTGTATTTTCAATTTCTGTAATTATTTCTGGCTCAACTATATTATTAGAGGTAGCATCAGCTACTTCTATATCTAAATTAAATTCTTCCATTACTTGATCTACAGTTGGTTCTGGATCAACTAAAATTGTAGATGGTGATGATATATCAGGTAATGTGTTTGTGGTTGTAATATCATTATCAAAATTTAAATCGTTTGTTATTGTTATATTGTCAGTAGTTTCATCTGTAGAAAATTCTTCTAAAGGTTGTAAAACTATAAAATCTTCTACTACAGGTTCACCTTTTATTTGATTATTTGAAGTATTATCTATTGTATTATAAGTATCTATAGGTGTTATTGCTATTAATTCATTTTCTGTAATTGTCGGTTCTATAATGTTTAAATATTGATTAATAACTGTAGTAATTACATTGTATTGTATAGTTAAACTTGCATTATCTACGTAATAAGTATTATAACCCCCTATTGCTATAAAAAGACGATCTAAACCTCCATCAAAATTATAAGTGCCTGTGTAATTAGAAGGGTTAGCAGTATAAGTAAGACTATTCTGCCCTGATTCCCATTGCAAAATGCCATCTAAATACCCTTTTGCTTCCGTATAAGCATTTACATTATCTGATGGTGCATAAAAATCTAAACTCCAATCTATTTTACCTCCATCTTCAATATAAAAATCATTTAAATTAATTGTTTGTTGAAAAGTTGTAAGACTTGTTCCTGTTGCTACGCCACAAGTACCAGAATCAAAATATTGAGTGCAGTCAAGCATACCTTGTATTGGACCTTGCCCTCCCCAGTCCTTATCAAAATCACCCTCGTAGGTTTCGCCTACAATACCTGTATTACTATCTAAAACATCACCTGTACTTTTATTTTCTATTGTAGTTGTTTCTTCTACAGTAAAATCACCTTCAATAGTAGTAGTTACAGTTGTGCCTTCTTCTAATAATTCTGCATTACAATAATAACAACCAAAGAATACTACTAAGCCCAATACCAAGACCAATAGATTCTTCTTTTGTCGGAATAATATCATTTTCTTTATTTTCCTTTACGAACTTTTCGTAGTCTGGGATTAAATGAGGGTTCTCATCCCATATTTTTTGGGCTTCAGCTCCAATTTTTCCTTGTATAGGGCAGGGTGTGCCACTATAATTCATGGCTTGCCATACTCTACTATCCTGACAAAGCATGGCAATCGCAGATATTTTCATACCCATTTGATAGAGGGCTTTACTCAGCTTTAATCGTTCACAATTTAAATCTTTTACTGTTGTACCTCCTGCTAAGCCTAAAACCTGTGTTTGTATAGCAACAGAAGTACCTTTAACACAAGAGTCCATCTGATTTACCACTACACTCGGTGCAGACGCAGTAGAGGGTGTGCGGTCAACTGTAGTTGTACCACTTACTGTAGATGATGTTGATGAAACGGTATTTGTTTGAGCAAGTGCTTGTCCACTCATGTAGACCATCAATATAAAGATAATTATTACTTTCATGAAAATCCTTATATTTGTTTTAATTAAAGTAGTGCGTTAAATACTAATTGTCAATTACTCCAACCAAGATAATGGCGCACCTACAGGCACATTTGCACAATAATTTTTATCACCTTGACCTGCTTGGATTGCATAAGGTGTGTTATTAGTAGGAGATTGACCTACAGGACAAGTACAAGATGCTACTTCTACACCATTAATTTTTCCGATTCTTTCGCATAAAAAACTGAAACAATTAGCCATTTGACCTGCACCGTTAGTATCTGCGCCACATGCTTGTGGTATAGCTTGACCAACTTCCCAATCTAACATCTCTTGAGGTTGTTCTGATTGTACGGAAAATAATGACCAAATAGTTTGTTTATTTGGAGTATCACAAGTTCCATTCATATTACCACCATTAAGATCAGCTAAAGCTTTTCCGTTAAATATTGGACATAAAACCGTAGCGGCAGGATATTTTTCACCATTGTTAGCTCGTACAAATTCACCTGCTATAACACCTGTAGAAGCAGCGCATAAGGCATATTCCCCTTCACAAAACCTTAATTCTGGCTCTGCACTTGCTATAAATGGTATTGTTAATATTGCAATAATTGTTTTAAATAATAACATAATATCCTGCCAATCGGTTTTTGAGAAATTAAATTAAAAAAAATACTGTGTTTATCCCCATAAATACTGAATTAAATCTACAATAATCTCTCAAAACTATAAAATTCATAATATCTTAACCTGCCATTTGGTTCTTAGTCAACCTTTTTGGTTTATTCTGTTCTTCAATAACTTCCCAATCTTGATATCTTTCCTGATTAAAAAATGTACTGAGGTGAGGTATGTACTTCGTTTCTAATTCTTTACGATTTATTTGTATATTATAATCTTCAATAACAATTCTACTGCGATTTAAAATCTCATCCTTTCCATATTTTTTTACTGCCATAAGATATTTTTTATAAGCAATAGCTTTACCTTTTTTATTGGGGTAGTTTTTCCATATAATTTCAAAAGTTTCACAATAATTACTATCGGCAGAAATCTTTTTATTATAATTTTTATTTATATTTGTATTATTAATTGTATTATATACCTTTAAAGTTTTCTTAATACCCCCTTTAGAATATTTAATACCCCCTTTAGAATATTTAATACCCCTATCCTTATTTTCCGAGTACCCCCCAGACATTATTTTAATAATCCTTTTTATTATTTGTTTACCTTCATATATTAACTCTACATTTATATATTTTTTTTCTGATAAAGAAGTTATAATTTGAGAACACCTAACTTTTGAAACTCCAAAAAAATCTGCAAAATGAGCATTACTTGCAAAACAACCATCTTCATTATCTAAAGAATGTATTTCTACTAAAAATAGTTTTTCCATCCATGATAAATCTTGATTAAGCCATATTTCTTTAGGTATCCATACCCCCTTAAAATCTCTATTTTGATTAATTTTTATTTCTTTCATATTTTTTTCCTTAAAATCTTTTTGGAATTGATATTGAATTATCAACTATTACATGAATATGATATTTTGTACTAATACATCCTCCAGAAGCATCTTCTCTACGTAATCTGCTAATAAAACCATTATTTTCTAGCCAATTTAATTTTAATGCTACTGTTGACCTAGCCATAGAGCATCTTGCAGTTAATTGTTTATTTGTTGGAGAACACTCTCTTTTGCCATCTTCTGTAAAAGAAGCCAAAGAAACCATAACCAATTTAGTATTGGCATCTGGAAAGTTCATATTCATAATTTTTTTTAATAATTTATAGTTCATAGTTTTTACCTTTCACTATTGTTTGTTGCATAATAGCCCCCAAACCAGTTATGCAATGATTCATATTTTTTTGCTAATTCAATTATTATATAAATAAAATAAAAAAACAAGTATATAATTTTAAACTTGTTATTATTTGTATAAAATGTTAAAAATGATTTACATATGAAAGCAAATTCCTTTCACTAGGCTATAATAATAGCCGATTTTTATTTTTTGCTAAATATCAATTTAATTTGCTTTCATATGTTTCTCTATCTGGCAGGGTAGAAATTATGACCTCCCCAGAGTAATTCCTTTTTACCCTGCTTAGACTTCTTTAATATGAATAGGTGGATCATAAGTAGCTAAAATCTTTTTTCTTAGCATATAATCTCTTGTTTTTGTTGCTTTACTTTTAACATCTTCAATGACTTCTTTGCCATTTTCTATATATTTAAAATCACCTGTGTATCTGCCAATTTTAACTCCATTGACCATAAGAGGTATAACAGGTTGCAATTCTAATTTTGATATTACTTTACCTAGTTCTAATAATTTTAAATCTTGATATCTTTTTGCTTCTTTTTTACTATGAAATTTTATTCCATCTACAGTAGTAGGTTTATTTCTATATTTAAAATAAGTTTCCATTTTTACAACAATCTTTTAATTAATTTAAAAAATATTTTACTTTTTTATAATATTAATATATATTACTATTTATAATAAAAAGTCGTAAATCGCAAGGAGAAAAAATATGACAACAAGCCATAGAATGCCTACCCCTAGAAAAAGCAATAGTCCTTTTGCTTGGCATGGTATAGAACACTTAAGTATATCAAGTATAAATCAATGGATTAGTAGCCCTGCATCTTATCTATATAAAATAGCAGGTGGATTTGATGAGTATGGTGCTTCTGCTTGGAGAGGCTCTGCTTTAGAAGTAGCCTTTGAAAAAGCTTTGTTTGATAAAGTAGCACCTAATAAACTTTTTACAGAAATAGCCTACCAAGAGTTTGATGATAGAAATGAACTTGATGGTGATCTTATAAAAATAGAAAAAGAAAGAAAAACTATTCCAGAATATATTAATGCAGGAATAGAACATTTTAGAAATTTACCAGAATGTACTAGTTATCAAAGAAAAATAGAAGTTGATTTTGAAGAAATAGAAATACCTTTTATAGGTTATATAGATTTTGAATTTGGTACATTAGATAATAATCACCAAATAAGAGATTGCAAAACATCTAGCAAAAGAATCAATGAGATGACTAACGCTCACGCAAGACAGTTAGCTTTATACGGTTATGCTATAGGTAATGAAAACACAGAGTTGTGGATTGACCTTATTACTAGAAAAGAAACTATTTGTATGAAACTTAAAAATCCAAAACCACATTTAGAAATCATAAAAAAATCTGCTTTAGGTCTTAGAAAGTTTTTATCACTATCTAATGATACTCAAGAATTATGTAAAATATTAATACCAGATTTTGATGATTGGAGATGGAACAGTACAAAAATTAATGAAGCTAAAAAAATATGGGAGATATAATATGACTACAGCAGAAGATTTAAATTTTAACACTAATGACTTGTTATATAGTCAATTAGTTAAAGCAACAAATGAAATGTCTAATCCTAAGAAAAGTGCAAACAATCCTTTTTTTAAAAGTAAATATGCTACTTTAGAGGACAGTTTGAATATAGCTAAAAAGACTCTAGCAAAATATGATTTAGGTGTAATGCAATTAAATATAACTAGAGATAATGTATCTTGTTTAGTAACAAGAATTTTTCATAAATCTGGTCAATATATAGAAGATGGAGGAGTACCTTTAAAACTTAAAGACCCAGAGGATGCACAGAAATTAGGTAGTGCCATTACCTATGCTAGACGTTATGGATTACAAGCAATGCTAGGTATGGTAGGAGAAGAAGATGATGATGGTAATAAAGCTGTGCAACCTAAGTCTAAATCGAATGAAATGCCTTCTCAAACTTTTACCATGTCTTATGATATTTATGATTTAGATGGCAGTAAACTTAAAACATGCAGTAAGTATGAAACCTATTTAGCAGAAATGTCTAAAGTTCATAATGATTATTTAAAAGCAAATAAAAATGAAATTATTAAGATAAATGAAAAAATACAAGCAGAAGGATCAATAAATGCCAAATTAAAAGCAAAAGTTTTTACTGAATTAGATACTTTAATTAATAAAATAATATAGGAGGAAACAATGACACAATACGATAATACAAATTCTGGGGCTTTATTTGAACTAAGAGAAGGAGAAGAGCCTAAAGTTGTAAAACAAGGTACTATTAACATTGAAGGTAAAGATAGACGAGTTCTAGCTATTAATAGAAAAAATGCACAAGGTCAAGATGTTACAGTTTTAGTGCAAGAGATTGCCACTATTAAGCCTAATGTATCTGACAATGATAAAGCACCTAATGGTAAAGGAATTGTAGAAGTTAATACACCAAGCAAAAATATGGCTATAGCTGTTTGGGATAGACAATCTGCTAAAGGTAATAATTATTTATCTGTAAAGATACAAGAGTATAAACCAAAAGTAGAAGATGTTTCTAATCAAGGTTTTATAGAAGATGATATATCTTTCTAATGCGATACACCAATAAGAAACACCTTCTTTGGCTTGCCGAAAAACCTTGCATCTTGCAAAGCTATACAAAAGGTTTTTGTTCTAATGATATACAAGTACATCATTTACTAAAACCTTTATATAGTAAGAGAGGCATGGGTTTAAGGGCAGGAGATAAAGATTGTGTTCCTTTATGTGTTAGATGCCATAGAAAGTTACACTTAAAAGGTAATGAATTTAAATTTTTTCAAGACATTACAGATTTAGAAGATTATGGACAACTTAAAGCAGAATATTTCTGGGTAACTAGCCCATACAATAATGAGGAGTTCTAATGAAAAAAGTTAAGGTAAAAAAGATTTGGAATAACAGAGTATCTGTAAAAAATACAGATTTAGTAACAGCAATAAAAAAAGGTGGATTAATTATAGTTTTTGAAGGTTTACAAATGACCATTAATGCTGATTTATGTAAATATAAATTAGCAGGAAACCCAGATTCTAAACCTATTAAATCTAAATTTAACAACTCTCCACCTTATACTTTATACGATTTCCAATGGAAACCTGAGAAAAAAGTAGAAACAAAAATTAATATGCAAGGAGAATTACTATGACAGATGCAGTTATTAAAGGAGAATATTCAGATTTTAAACTTGTTAAAACAAGAAATGTTGTTCAAATGATAATAGAAGTGCCTATAGAACAAGCTACACAAATAACAGAAAGATTTGGGATTCCTACACCTACAGAATCTTGTTGGGTTGCTGTTGCAAAATTAGATGTTACTAAAAATGAAGTAAGCAATAAAGCAATAAAAGCTATTCAACAGGCAGGAATACTAGGACAAGACATTGCTTTTGGAACTTGGTTGAAAACTAAATTGCCTGAAATAGAACCTAATAATATAGCAAGTATTCAGCAAGGAATAAGAACAATTACAGGTGTCAGAACAAGAGCTGATTTTAAAACTGATTCGCATGCTTTAGAAATATGGCAAAAATTACACCAAGAATATGAAAATTATTCAAAATAATTTAAATAAAAAACCCTAAAAAACAGCCATTTTTAACATTAATAGTAAAATATTTTTTATTTTTAGTAAAAAAAGCTTTACTTAATATATATTTTATGTAATAATAAGTTATAGCGATTTTGCTATAATTAAAAATGGAGAATTAAAATGAATAACAGTAAAGCAATACAAATAGACATGATTGTAGAATCCGAAGTAGAAGATCTTTTTGGCGATATTATTAGAGAAGGCACTCAAGGTATAGGTGGTTCAGATTTAGGTGCTTGTATTAGAAATATTAAAAGAAGATTAAATGATATTAAGGTTTTATGGGATACCGTTGATATTGAAATTAAAATGAATCAAGAAATGAGAAGAATTGAAGGAGAACTATAATGAGTACTAGGTCAACACTAACAGTAAGAAGTCAAACTTCTAAAATTAACTTTTACAGACATATGGATGGGTATGTAGGAGGAGCAGGTAAAGATTTATATGGGGTTCTTTATTTAATTCAAACGCAACAAGCAACAAATTTATTACCTAGCTTTATTTATGAAATTGCTAATTTAAAATATAAAAATGATAATCCTGTTTATGAGTTTATAGATTCCCCATCATTACATGCTGATAGAGAATATCATTATACAATTACAATTATTAACAATGATATTAATATTAGAATTGAAGAATTTACTTTTGGAAAAGCTATAGGCAAAGCATTTTTTGATGGCTGTATGCAAAAATTTGAAAACTATCTAATTGAGGAGAAGATACTATGAAAAAAGTTAGTAAACAATTTGCTGAAAGATTAAAGGAGTAGTGTAATGGCATTTTTTAGACTTAAAGACCACGAATTAGATAATAATTATTATAGATATTATACAACAGAAGATTCAAAATTACTTTTTGATAAAAAAAGTCATTCCGTTTGTATTTTTAAATCTAATGATTACGATCCCGAATGGTGCTTAAAAATTTTTACTGATCCAAGTTATCTTAATGGAATATCTGGTAAATATTATTTTAACACTTTTAATAAAGCAGAAAAATATTATGACCAAATTCTTCAAGAGGAAATATAATGTCTATGAAACAAAAATTTGAAAGCTATCTTATTGAGGAGCAAATAATATGAAAAAAGTTAGTAAACAATTTGCTGAAAGATTAGCAGACTCTAAGATTTATTTTTCAGATGATGGAAGAATAAAATTAGTAGTACCTTTACAAGATGGAACTTTTGTAACTTTGTATCAAATGAATAAATCTGTTAAAGAACCTAAAAACTATTCTGGATATTGGGGAGGATATAAATGAAAACATTAATTATAATATGCTGTTTAATCAGCTTAGGAGCTTGCACGCCTACATGGAAACCTATAGTAGATGCAAGGGTAAGCAAAGACCCAAGAGAGCTTACTAGGGATATATTAGAATGTCGAGAATTGACTGCTGAAATAGTTGGAAGTAAATTCAGTTGTTGGGATAAACCTTGGTGGCAATGCGACAAAGACTCTGCACCAATTAGACAATGTTTAATAGGCAGAGGGCATAGTGTATTAAACTAAAATATAAAAGGAGAAAGAATGGCAAAAACAGCTAATCAAAGTAAAATAGAAACCTATCCTAAAAAGACAAGCATAGGTAATAGCAATAGAAGTCGACCACTCAATAAACATAAACGCAGACAATATAAAAAATATAGAGGGCAAGGAAAATGAAAACATTTGAAATAGAACATAAAGTTTCTTTTGATGTAGAAGATAAAAGAACATGGGAAAAAAGAATAGATAATTGTATTATAGCAAGGGATAAAGCAGAAGATAAAGACTTTCAAGTTATATGGAATCAGATTCTTGAAGAAAATATACGATTGGCTAAAATAAAAACATTATTAATAAATTAAATTATTATTTACAAATTTGTTTATATACACTATATTTAGTATAAAATATTTTTACAGATACTCTATTTATATTAGGAGATATTATTATGTTTGAATGGTTGAATAATTGGTTTGTTCCAGAAAAACCAAAAACAAAATCTAAAACAAAAAAGAAACTAGAAAACATGACAAAAAAAGAATTAGAAACTTTAGCCAGAGGTCATGGTGTAGAACTCGATAGAAGGTTAAAAAAAGATACATTAATTAAACAAGTTAAAAAATTAAAAAATAAAAATAGTGAATGGAAATAATTTATGATTAAAACTAAAGAAGAATTTAAAAAATGGCGAAAACAAATGGGTTACAATCAACAAGAAGTAGCTGATTTATTTGGTCTTAAAACAAGAATGTCTATCAGTTACATGGAATCTGGTAAACAAAAAATATCACCATCAATAGGTATAGCTTGTGAATATTTATATAATAAGAAGCATAATATTTGTATTTGCAATCAAAGATAAATGAATTATTTATCAATTTGTAGCGGAATTGAATCTTGCTCAGTTGCTTGGAATCCATTAGGATGGAAACCTATAGGTTTTTCAGAGATAGAAGAGTTTCGTTCTGCTGTGTTAAAATATCACTATCCAGAGGTAAAAAATTATGGGGACTTTACCAAAATCACAAAACAAACAATCGGAACAAAACCAGATATCCTTGTTGGAGGAACACCCTGTGCAACCTTTAGTATTGCAGGACTTAGAAAAGGGCTTGGAGAAGATAGAGGAAACCTCGCACTTGAGTTTATACGACTTATTGACAGAATTAAACCCAAATGGATCGTCTGGGAAAATGTTAATGGAATCTTGTCATCTAACGGAGGAAAAGACCTTGCAACCTTTCTCGGAGCGTTGGCAGAATTGCGGTATGGGTTCGCCTACAGGGTTCTTGACACTCAGTATGTCAGAACAAGTCGCTTTCCCAGAGCAATTCCACAAAGAAGAAGGCGTATCTTCGTTATCGGACATTATAGAGACTGGAGAAATCCTGCCAAAGTATTATTTAACCAAGAACCAATGCCAGAAAATCCTTACCCAAGCAGAAGAAAGAAAAAAAGAACTTCCGATAAATCTAAAAAAAATATTACAGAAAATTTAGTGGTAATAAGAGATTCCCATACAAAAAGTAATGGCGCACCATGGTCTGAAAAAGATGTTTCATTTACACTAACAGCTAATGATATACCTTCTATTACTGTAATGGAAACTTCAACTCCAGATAAAACAGCAAGAATTTATAAAGATGAAGTTTCACCTACATTAACAGCAATGACAGGTGGTAATAGACAACCTATAGTTTTTGGAGATAAAATTAAGACCATAAGAAGATTAACACCTATTGAATGCGAAAGATTACAAGGCTTGCCAGATAACTATACTCAAATTCCCTATAGAGGTAAGCCAAAAGAACAAGCTCCAGTTTCAAAAAGATATGAAGCTATAGGTAGAGCTATGTCAATAAATGTAATGGAATGGCTAGGAACTAGAATACAAAAGGTTCATAATAATGTTTGATTTTTCAAAAATAGATAATTTTGATAAACATATTAATATGTCAATACCACATTATGACACCTTAATTAAAAACTTTTCAAATCTTATTAATTATTATTCACAATACAATACTGTAGTATTAGATTTAGGTTGTTCTACAGGACATTTGCTATCTTCTATAGAGAAAAAAAATGATTGCAGATATATAGGCGTAGATAATATAAATTTTAAAGAGAATAGTTCTAAAAATAATAATTGGAATTTTATTCAGCAAGATATAGAAGATTATTTATTTTATTCTTTAAAAAATAATTATTCTGTAATATCAAGTATATTTACACTACAATTTTTATCGCATAAAAAAAGAAAAAATGTTTTAGAACATATTAAATATCATATTAATAATGATGCTACTTTTTTAATAGCTGAAAAAGTATATTTAGATAATACAATATTACAAACATTAATGCATAAACTGCATTTAGAAGAAAAAAGAAAAAGCTTTAAAGACAAAGAAATTTTAGATAAAGAAATGCAATTAATTAATTCTATGTTTTGTTTGTCAGAATCACAGCTATACAAAGAATTAAAAAATTTAGGTCAGGTAACTAAAATTTGGCAATCATATAATTTTATGGCTTTTGTAATAACGAAGGAAATAAAATGAATTTAGCTATACCCCCAATATTAGGAGGTTCTCATGGTGTTTGTAATGCAGGACATATTACATCTAAAAGTTGTAAAAGGTTTATAGATTTACATAAAATATCTGAACACACTAAAGGTAAAATTCAAACACCTGCAAAAACTAATAAAAAAGTTGTTTCTATTAGAGAAGTAGACGTATGGAGAATACATCAATCAGAAACTTGGGTAGATGAGTTATTAGTTTCTACAATTAGGTCAATAAACGAAAATATTTATGAATATAATTTATCTGGATTAATAGAAAGACCACAATTATTAAGATATAATGCAGGTTCTATAGGATATGATTGGCATGTAGATATTGGCAATGGTGATTCTAGTAATAGAAAGTTAAGTATGTCTATTTTATTAAATAATGATTATGAAGGTGGTAAATTACAGTTCTTTGGGGAAAACATACAAGAAATCAAGGCTGATAAAGGCGATATAATAGCATTCAGTAGCTTTATTCCCCATAGGGTAACCAATATAACCAAAGGAGAGAGATGGGCTGTTGTAGCATGGTTTTCTGGACCACAGTTCCGTTAATCTTTATTTATTAATCCCATTATATTAGATAGTCTTTCTATTTCATTAACACCTTTATCAGATAACTGCAAATCACCATGACCATTTGCGTCAGCATAGCCTTCTGATATGAGTTTAGTTTTAACTTCTGTAGAAAGTTGACCAATATTTTCTGAACCATAAACTCGAACCAAAGCTGTTAATCTTTTCATTTGTGTATGGCTTAATCTAGGCATTATTCAGATTCTTTTTTTTCTTTCTTAGAGGCAATAACATTTTTGCCCTTAGCTTCTCTTATAGCACCTATAGCACCTTTACCTACACGATAACCAAAACTAGCACTTATAGATATATAAATACAATGAGCAAACCAATCTGGAGTGCTTTCATCTAAGAAAATAAAACCTTCTTTTACAGCATCTTGAGTCCAAGGTAAAAAACAACAAGCAAGAACAGCTATAAAAAATATTGTCCATGCTTCATCTTTCCAAGAACCACCCATTTGTTCTGTAAGAGATTTCTCCATATCAAGTTCGCCTGTAGCTTGTTTCTCATACACAGTGGCTTCTGCTTTAGCTTTTGCAACTTTTATCTCTGTTTGAGCTTTCTTTTCTTCCATTTTGCCTTTTACCCATGTACCTGCGATATCTCCTACAGAACTAAGTAATCCGCCAATTAAAGGTAATGCCATTAGTAAATTAATCCTTTCATATATTTTTTGCCATCAAAGGTTAAAGATTCTTTACGATTCTTAATTAACGCAATTTCTTCTATATTATAAGAAACATGAACCCAACCACTACTCGGTATATCTTTTTTATAAAACTCTAGTATTAATTGATCGTAATCTAAATTATCTTCTATCCATTGAGCCAGAACTGCATTAGGTACACCTGCTATTTCTATATCGGCTGCTAATCCTCTACAATGTTGTGATGTTTTTGATCCTCCTATAGCTGTATTTAATTCTGGACATCTATAACCTGAAGATGGAGAGAATGGTGCATTATAATTATCTCTAATAGGTTGTAAAACATTTTCACATAAAGCTTTTAAATTTTCTATAATATCAGAATCAAAAGAGCTATCTGGTATATTATTAATACCTTTTCTTATCGCTGTTTGTGATTTACATAATTCTGCTAATGAAAAATTTTTAGATAACTTCATCTGCAATTCCTTTTATAATACTAAATATTTTAAAATAATCAGCTACTACAAGCCCTACAAACGTGTATATAACCCTCTCTAATCTTTTTAATCTAGCATTTACTCCTATGCGATACATTGAACACTCTGCGGTGTGTTTCTCTATTGCATTTAATGCTTTATTTGCAACATCATTACTCATTATTTTGGCATTCCTTCTGGTACATTAGGGAAATTGTAAAGTGTTGATGGTGTATCTACTGAGCCATCATCATTATAAGTAGCATTATTAAATAAAAGTTTAAGTGCATCAAATGTAGAAGCATCATTTACGGCAGTTATCATAGTATCACTTGCTGTTCTTATATTATCTCTATAAGTAGTAACAGTTGTAGGAACATCAATATCTTTTTCAACTTTTCTTACTATCCATTTATCTGTTTGACTTAATAAAGAAGCTTGTTGACTTTTAATATTAGCTATAGTTGTTGATTTTAATCCTAGAGTTACTATTTGATTTCCATTTTTATCTAATTTTGGATCGTTAGCACTTGTGCCATCTGGTGCTTGACCGTCATCTATATCATCTTGTGTCCATACTTCATTTACATCATCAATATTTTTAGCAGTATAACTATATGTGCCTTCAATCACTGAATCATCACTATTCCAAGCATAATTAATACCACCATCCCAATATAATTGTGTGTTACTAGGTCTACTATTGACAAGAGTTACAGGATAAACACTAAACTCAGCTAGTTTAGTATTATCTTGAAAATAACTTTTTGGATATACTGTTCCTTGTGCGTCTGTTAAATTTACAGGATTGTTATAAAGTTGTATTATATTTCCTGCTTCTATTTTACCCCACATATTTTTTTCTCCTTTGTATGTAAGCTTGTTGTTTAAGTATTATTAAAAAAACTATCATGTTAATCACCGAGCTGTCGCAAATTGAAATGGATTTTCTGACATGGCTAAGTAAAGCCATTCACCACCACTTCCATTAAGTCCACCACCAGAAGTACGCATTTTAAAACCATTACTTAAAATGTCTATTACATCAGTAGTTGCATTACCAGATTCACCTACAGCACGATCTGGATTTAACAAAAGAGAACCTGGTCCATTATAAGGATTTCTAACTGGGTCTATAATATACCAATAATCACCACTACGATTAAATCTTTTTAACATAATATATTTTGGTTTAAACCCTGTGTAGATAAATGCACCATCTGTAGAACCATTTCCAACGTATGATCCTGCTTTAATATATCCTTCACAATTTGCAAAAGCATAAAACAGATAAGTTTCTCCTGAAGGTGCATTTACTTCTGTTGTTCCATAATTAACACTAAATACACTACTTGTTGGAGCTGTATTATTCCACAAACTGTCATCACCAGATCCCCCAGTTGTGTTTAACTGTATATAACCTCTAGTATCATTACCTAAACCTGAACTCCAAACCATCCAATTTTTAATTTGAGAACGACTTTTTATTATAATAAAATCAGGTTTTTTAGATAGTCCATGTCCTATAGTTGAGTTTGTAGCATTACCTGTATATGTACCTATAGAAAAACAACCAGAAGGGTCTACTTGTACTGTAGATGTTATTGAACCATTGCTATTACTAGATGTTGTTCCACCATTTGCTCTCCATGACCACGAAACATAAGTATTACCAGATTGGTTATAATAAAGACCCATAGTATAACCATCTGTGTTAAATGCTGTTAAACCAGAAGATGTGCCTTCTGCATTAGTAGCATCTGAATTTAATACTTTAGTAGTTCCTCTTGAACTATCCCACAAACCATGACTTTGATCACCATCTCGTCTTTTTACCCACACCCAATCTGGTTGAAATCCAGTTGTTTGGCTACCTCCTCCATCTCCAGAATATATTATAGTATTAAACAATTTCTGTGGATAATTATCATCAGTTTCGGCAGGTGATATTAATGTGTCAGTTGGGAGATTAGCAGTACATAATGCTAGGTATCCTGATGGTGGTGCGTATTTAAAATTACCATAACCATTTGCATCTGCATTTCCGCCTGCGGTGGTTGAGCCGCTAAAAGTACCGTCAGCCCCAAAGTTTGCTTTCCAAGTTACTGTTCCTGAACCATTTGCATGACCTACAGCAGGAAATACATTTTTTGGTATACTTGTTCTAGCAGCTCCTGTTTTACTAGCACCACTTTCTGGATCACCAGAGTTTTGCCAAGTATTATTTTTACCAAAATATACAGCATCATTATCAGCATCTATTGCTATTTGTATAATATCTCCTGTAGTAAATGTTGAACCCCAACTTGATGTACTTGTATTTCCATCTTTATATAAAGTTCCATTTTGTGCATAAGAAGCTAAATTAGAATTAATCCAAGTTCTATTTCCAGATGGAACCCATACTTTAGCCATAATTGCTGATTCATTTGAAGGATAATATCCTACATAAGCATTATTTGGTGTTGCACTTAAATAAAATTCTGCATAATATTTTCCAGTAGATGGAGTTGCTATTGTTGATGCTATTCCTACATTATCTCCTGCTCCTCCTGCTTGTAAATTTCCTTCTGCAAAATCACAACCTCCTGCTCCATTATTTTCTGTATCATCTAAAGGATTAAAAGTAGCAAAATTACCACCATTAGAACTAGAGTTGAAGGTTGGAGTATCTAACATGACATCATGTGCTGCTATATTAGCTACAGTAAAATTATTTCCATTACCTGAACTGTCTGTACCTATAGCTCCAGATGCCATTTTAAGCCAATAACCATTATTACCAAAGGTTAATCCACTTGGGTCCTTCGGAATCCACACTCCATTTTTAGTCTCCCCATAAGAATCTGGACCATAGGATTGTCCATCATTAAAGACTATTTCTGCCATTTGAACATCACAACCTTCTTGACCAGTACCTTTACCACTAAGACCACCCCAACCTTGTTCTACTCCACTTTGATTCATAAACGATATATCTTCATTTTGTGCTATATCAGTTTGAACAGATGCACTAGAATAAGTTGGTTCTACTCCGTTAACGTATAAACGAACTCTATTAGAAGCAGTTGCCTGTGTACTATCAAATCTTAACACACAATGATACCATGCTGAAAGATCTCTAAACTGCATGTTTGTTGTTAAGCGACTATCTCCAAAACTCCCACCAGTAAAATTAAAATTAGCCTGCATTAGAGAACTATTTGTAAATGTCCAAAATACATATGTACCACCACCAGTTCCAGCAGTAAAAATATTAGTACTTTGCGTAGCAGTACTTGTATTATATCTTTTCCACCACCAACTATAAGTAAAAGTTTTACGACTTGTAGGAGTTCCTGCTGTTATTTTTAAAGTGCCATCTTGAGCTTGACTATTTCTAATTGAGCTTGCAATTTGATGCGTATAGAAATCACCAGATGGTGCTGCACCTGTTACTCCACTTGCTCCTGCTCTTGGACTTGCTTCTTGTAATTGACTCATTTTAGCTCCTTTTTATGCAGGTGTTTTAATATCTTTACTTAATACAAGTTGAATAGATGTTGTTGTTCTACAAATATAATCTATTCTATCTACAGCTGATGCTGTTGTGGATAATACACCTACTGTACCTCCTGCAAAATCGAAATTACTGCCGTACGCAAGGGTTCTACTTCCTGTGCCATCCTGAACCACAAATATACTTCCACTCTGCCCTGCTACAACATTAGTAGGATTTGCTAAAGTATAAGCACCAGAATTATCATTTGCTAAAACTCCGTTTCCTGCGTTATCAGATAAAATAAAATGATTATTTAAACTCATATCTGGAGTAATAACTCCACCTGTAGTACTGTTTACAGTGGTTAAACTGCCTCTCTGAGCCTTACTAAAGGTTTGAGCCGTAGCAAGGAAGGCTAAATCAGTTATATTGCTTCCTTGCGTAAATGTAGCAATGGTAATCCAATTATCATTCGCTGCGTTTCTCATTTTTAAAATATTAGCTGTTGTATCATACCACCACATATAAGCATATGTAGTAGAGGGTGATGTAGAATTACTGTTATTTGATACTATAGCAGCTAAAGCTCCGTTTATATCAGCTCTAACTGTTGCTCCATCACCATTTGCAATTACATAATCATGTGTTGCCATAATTTTCTCCTATAAAGTGTTACTTGTTACTGACATTGCAGTACAATTAATATTATAAGCAGGATCACTTGTTGTTAATACTGCTTTAAAATCAAATCCTCTAGCATATGCTTCTGAAGATTGAAATAATTTATAGGCAGACCAAGTTGGACTACCTGAATTTGGATCATCATCTGTTGTTCTATAGTACATAGCAATATTTCCCACCGCTGCTTGACCACTATCACCATCAAAATCAGCCCATGTATCAATATTTGCTGATCTTGAATCAATTAAATCTAATACATTAACTATATTAGAAGTTGTACTTGCTTGCAACCTTACTCTAGTTTTACTACCTTTATCTAATTTAGAAGCAAAAAAGTATTCACCACTTGACTCAATATTACCAAGTAAATCAAAATTAGCAATAGCATCAAAATCGGCTACAGAATCTAGTAAAACATTTGAAGCTATTTGTAATGTACTATCAGCTACTAATGTGCCATTTTTTACACCACTAAAAGATGGGTTTTCTGTAATAGTAACTGTATTTTGATATTCTAATATAGTTTCATTTTCAGATACAGCTGTTGCTATTCCATTACTATAATTACCACTACTATCAAAAAATTTAGCTAAATACGTTCCTAATCTTAAAGGAACAGCAGCAGAGGTAGCAATACCTGCTATGGTATTATCAACTAAAACAGAAGTTATCCAAGTCGCTCCAGTTGTAACAGGCGACCATCTTATTTCTACACCACCACCAATTCTTACATCTAAATCTGTAGATTGTGTCCATTCTAAAATACCTATTCCACCCATTGTCATTATTTCAAGATCAGCAACATCAGCAGGAATAGCTGATAATCCTGTTAATGAAAATGTTGTTTCAACATAAGTAGAATACATACCTATAGAATTTTTAGCTCTTATTCTAATATCATACACACCTGCTTTTAAATCTTGTACTTCTGCTAAAGTTCCTACAGTTACAGTATTAGTAATATAATCAGTAGCAGTATTTAATTTATATTCTACTTGATAATTTAATACTTGTGCATCATTTGAAGCAGTCCAAGTAATAGTCATTAAAGATGCTACTCTTGCATTATCTCTAGTTGTAAATAAAGATTCAGTAACATTAATATTAGTTGGTGTAGCAACAATAAAAGCACTTGGTAAAGTTGTATTTGGTGCATCTGCCAATACTTGTTCTTCTGTAGATGACCATGAATAAACACTAGCAGCATATTCTCTAAGCGACATATTAACCATTATACCACTAGGAGTTGCTTGAAATCCCCATGCTATTACTCTAAATTCTTTTTCACTCCAACCATAACGGCTATTTGTTAATTTTATAACGTCATTAATATCAGCACTAAATGCCGTTGTTTTAAAAACTCCTTGAATATTTAAAGGTTGTCTTGCTTGATATAATTGTATTTTAGAAATCCTTTGTGCCATAGAACTTGAGGTCGTAAATGGTAAACTAAAATCATTATATATAACTTTTCCATTATCATCACTTACAAAAGAACCAACACTTAAAGATGGATAATCCGTTTCTTCCCAATCTGACTCTGGAGAAATAAAAATACCTTTAATACTGTTAAATGCTTCTCTTCTGCTTAATCTTGCTTGAACTGTTAATTCTCCAATGACATCATCTTCTGATAATGATAATGTTGCTGTTTGCGTAGAAGCAGCGAACATTCTATATTTAGCATTTGCATAGGTTAAAGTTCCAGACATAGCTGTTAATAATTCATTAATAGTTTCTCTAGGTTTAGCTTCAGAAGTTACCATACCGTTACTTTCGTATCTATTTTCTGTACCTCCTCCTGATAAAGCTATATCCTCATCACAAATATTTGCAGCTGTTGTTACATAAGTATCATCAATCTTAGAGCTATCAACACTTAAACCATAAGAAGATATTAAATAATCTCTTAAAACTAAAGCTGAGTTATTTGAGTAAACTGTTGATCCTGTTCTTGGGTCATAAATCTTTTTCCCTTTTATAACAGCATTTACATTAGGAATGTTTTGATAAAGATTATTATTCCATCTAAATCTAAAATAAATATAAGCCATGCCTGATAAAGTATGGTCAGCAGTCCACAAGCCTCCTGTTTCTGATATTAAATCTGGGTTAGCAAGTTGTCCACTCGCTCCACTAGCTGTCTGTATTCTTAAATAAGGATAACCAGTATCTTCATCATAGTAAGTTCCACTTGTTACATCACCATTACCATCTAATTGTGCAGGAGTTACTAACTCTCCATTAATATAAAATTCATCAAAACTTTGTACTTCATGGCTCGCAACAACAACAACCATATGTAAATATGTATTTAAATCTGAATCAGCTAAAGAACCATCTCCTGCTGAGGTTGATAAAAATACTATTGGACCACCAACTCTTATGTTACCATATACTGTTTTTCTTGCTGTAATAGGTTGTCTAAAGTTTTGTTTTCTATCTTGTGCAGTTAATGTAAAATTAGGTGCATCTGGTCTTTTTGGTTTTGGTGCTAAAGCCATTGAGGCAAAAGATAAAACAACAGCAATTACTGCTCCTACTGGACCACCTTGTAAAAACCCGCTAACAGCAGCTACAACTAAATTAATTGGATTAATACCACCACCACCACCCATTATTTAACACTCCATGCTATTTGACAATCTTCTTTAGGTAAATCCATATAACCATTAGGAGTTAAAAATCTTGCTACTTTATCAAGTAATATTCCACAAGTTAAATTAGCATTCTTCATTTTTGTTTCTTCTTGATTATTAAATTTTAAAGTAGCTACAATATCTCCTCTTTGCGCTAAATTTATATGCACACTAGGAAAATGATAATCCCAAAATTTAATTATATAACTATTTAAACTATCTTTTTTTTCATAAGGAATATTATGTTCTGCGAAGTATTTTAATCCGTATTTATAACCACCTTTAGCAGTATTAAATTTTCCAATATGTTTAGTTCCAAAATCTTTATTTGTATATGTCATTAACATTTCTACACAAAAACATACACAATCTGTAAAACCCCATTTAAAATCTCTAGGTTTATTGATTTCTTCATATAAGATAATCTGCCAATTATCTAATTTGTACGAGTTGTGTTTCCCCATAATATTTCCTGATCTTGTAAAGATGCAACATATTCTAACCCTTTATCATTAGGAAAATTAATAGCTTGATCTTCTGGTGTATATCTTTGTGTATTTGGATTTTCTAAAGTAATTAATTCATTTTCACATTGAACAGATATTGTAGCCGTACCTCCACTATCTTTTAAAACCATAACATCCATAAATCCTGAAAAAATTGTATAAGGATCAGATACTATAACAGATGGATTATTAGCTATATTGCCACCCATACCTGTATGAAAAGTACAATAATAATATAAAGGGCTTGGTAATGTACTTGGCGCAACCCATGTTGCCGTAGCACCCTCTGTACCTGAAGTTCCTGATTCTGTCCATGATGCTGAAGTATATTGACCACCTGTGCCATCTATTGTTTCTGATAATCTAAATTGATGTGTAGCCATACTAGAATCACTAACATCAAAAATATAAGTATTACCTGCTTTTATATCTAAATCTGGTCTAATTAAATCTTCAACATAAAAAGCACCCCCACTAGCTGTTACTTTAAAAGTGGTTGCAACTTCTGGTTCTGGACACATAAAAGCTGTTTTAACATTAATAGGTCTTCCTGTGTAGGGTTCTTGTAAAGCTATGCTTAATATAGATGAATCAATACCAGTTAATTGAACATTAAAACCATTGGCTCTCATTTCTAAGCTTTCTGCCGATTGATCTATGTTTATAAGATTACCTGCTCCTGTATAAGTCGTTCCATCAACTACAAGATCACCATATCCTGTCCATAAATTAATAGCACCAGAATCAAAACTAGCTTCTACTAAAAAAGCAGTTTTAAAAGTTTCAGAACGTGCATAAGCTCTAAAAGATGCCGTTGTATCTCTACTCATAACACCTCTCTTACAGCAAAAGTAATTCCATATAAAGAAACAGCATTTGTTTGCCATGATGTTTCATTACTAATTAAACGAAAGACACCTTTTGTATTACTTACTGTTAAAGCTGTATCGTTAGCAGGTGAAGTTCTTAATGCAGGTTCAATGGATAGTGTAAAATTACCAGAGCCATCTGAATTGCTATCAGCCGTTACCATATGAAGTTTTTGACTTGATCCACTACCTATTTGTATATAATCTCCTGCCTTTAAATAGCCTGTCTGAGAGGCAGGTGCGCCATCACATACCAAAGTATTACCAGTTTGGTCTGCGCCGTTTACAAGCGGTGTTCCTGCCGAACTAGAGGCTGTTCCAAGTGGGGTTCTAGCATCCCAGTCGCCTAAATACATAGAACCATACTGTCCTCTTAAACTTACCAAAAAGGCAACAAAAGCTCTAGCTGCATCTAATCTCATAGGTGGCATAGTTACTTCACATTCCCACCATTCACCTGAATATTGATAAACTTGTTGTTGTCCTGTAAAAATACTTTCTGATGAGCCTACAATACGTTTAATTCTAAATGTAGTAGCACTTGGAGCAAAAGTACTAGGTATTGTAACTGGATATGTCGTCATGAGAATGTTTCAGCCATTTGACCGCCTCTTTTCTTTGAATCTATTACTGCGCCTATAGTTTCTGATTTAATTTGTGGTAATAAAGATAACATTTCTGCTCTTACTGTTTGTGATACCCCTGTTTCTATATTTATAGTTTGATTTACACTAACTCCACCACCACCCATGTTATTAAGGCTACGATTAGTAAATATACCACCTGAAGTGTGTGGTACAAATAGTTCTGGTCCTTTTTCTCCTACAATAGCAGGTTGTCTAGGCGATAAAGAGCCACCATTAGCAAATCCTGCTACATCAGGCGCACCACCACCACCAAAACCAAAAATAGAGCTTCCTATAGATAATATCTTGCCAAAATCAAATCCTCCTCCACCACTACCTCCTATCGAACCTAAAGTTCGAGTAATTGCTTGTTGTGCTTGCAATCTTAATAACTGTGCTATTATATCTCTTACTATATTTTTTAAACTATCTCTAAATCCTTTCCAACCATCTCCCATTTGTAATAGGCTATCAGCCATAGTTTGTGCAAGACTATCCATAGTTCTTTCTAATCCTTCAATAAATATTTCAAGTTTTGGAGAAGTTTTTGCTAATTCAATTCTTAATTCACCAAGCCGTTCATGATATTGCTTTAAAGTTATTTCATTTGCATCTAAAAGACTTTTTAAATTATCAACTTTATCTGAATAACCTTCTGTGTTTATACCTAACGCTTTTAATAACTGATTGTGTTTTTCTTCCAGATTTATAGCTTTTTGTATTTCAGCATTTGCTCTTTTCATAGCATTAGCTCTACGTTCTAATATTTCTGGATTTACCCCTATTTCTCGATTACCTATTTCTCTTGTAAATCTATCTATATCCCTGCTTTCTGTTCCTGTTATATCTGGTCTAGTAAATGTACCTCGAAGCATCAAATCTCTCACACTAGGCACAACTGCTATATCGTCAATTTTTCTGTTATCTTTTTCATTTTCCTTAGGTGGTGGTGCTAATCCTCCTCCTCCTCCTAAACCAAAAAATTTAGCAAGACCTTCTGCAGCTTCTTGTATTCTTGCTATTATTCCATCAAGCATTCCAGTAACTTTTGCAAGCACACCTATAAGAATTGTTGCACCTCCTAATATTGGATTTTTTATCATTAAAAAATTTAAAATTCTCATTGCTGTATTAGTAAGTAATATATTTTTTGCTAAAAGAGCAAAAGATACAGCAATATTAGTTACTATTAAAGTTAATTTCATTGCAATAAAAGCGCCTATAATTGTAACGACAGCTTTAAAATTATCATTTACAAAAACTAAAGCATCACTTAAAGATTTAGTTGCAACAACTAAACCTTGAGCTATTTTTCTAGCTAATTCATCTACAGCATCAGCATTAACCGTTAGTGATTTATCTAAATCACTAAATTGTGTTTTTAATTCTTCAAAAAAACCTTCGTCATTAATTGCTCTTTGAAAATTAAATACTTTATCACCTAACATTGATAAAGTTCCACCTAAAGTAGTTGCTAATCTGTTTGCGGCTTTAGCAAATTCACCATCTCCAGCAAATACTCTTTTAAATGCTTCTGATGTTTCTTCAATACTTACTGTAGCTCCTGCTTGGAATCCAAGCATTTCTCTAACACCTCTTTCATTAAAGATTTCAGCAGAGGCAAGACCTGAACTAAAAGCTCTTTGAATCTGTAATGATGATGTAGCAAAGTCTATATTTGTTGCCGCCGCAACATTGCCTGTAATTTCAAGCATTTCTCCTAGTTCTTTAGCATTTTTTGTTACTACTGCTAAAGCTCCTGCACCTTGTTGTATTTGACCCAAACTAAATGGAACTTTAGATGCAAAATCTGCCATTACCTCAAAGGCTTTACTACCTTCTTCTACACTACCAAAAAGAAGTTCTAATCTTATCTTTAAAGACTCTATTTCCATTCCAGTCTTTACAATACTTCTAATACCTGCTCCTACACCTAAGCCTATTAAAGCACCTTTTAATGAAAATATTGTCGAAGTAACACCACCAATAGCAGTTTTTAATCTAGTAAAAGATTGCCTCATTTTGGTTGTTGATTGTTGAGTAGATCTTTCTGCTGACTTTAACTTATTCTTTAAGTCCCTCATATCAGCTTCTATACGTACTATTAATTTATCTACAGTAGCCATTAGTCTGGATATACCTCCATTAATTCTTTAAGATCATCTGATTGCATAGGTGCTTCTTTTGCTCCATTAAATTCTTGGAATCCCTCAATGGCTAAATTTAATTCTATCAAACTCATATCCCAAAACTCCTTAGGTGGTATATGAAGCATTCCAATTCCGATTTGTATATACCGTTGCCAATCTAATCGGTCTGATTTGACACCGCTTCTACGTTTTTTTCAGAATCCTCTTCATCATCTTTTTTCCCACCTGTTATCGCATTAGCAAGAATTTCACCTGTTACCCTTATAGCATCTGTTAATCCTGCTTGATAAGATAGCTCTCCAATTTCTTTTTGTGTCATATTATTACCTCCTGCTCTTATTGCTACTGATAATACTGTAACACAATCTGTTATAGATAAACTACTATTCATTAAATCTGTTGCTAATTTTAGAATAGGTCTACCTGTTGCCTGCTCAATTCTCATAATACCATCTAATGTTAGTCTAGTATCATAATCCTTGTTATTTAGATTTACCTTTAGTTCTCCTCGAAATTTGTTCGTCATTCTTTGCTCCTAATGTTAAAGTTTCATCTCTATCGCCTACATTAACGATAGTGTCTATTTTGAAATCTTTGCCATCAGCAGTTATAGAAGAACCAATTTCTACTCCTTGAACAAAAGGTATTTCTATTTCTACTCTATCGTTGGACATATTCATTTGTCCATTAACAGTTTCTCCTGAAACAACGATTTCTGCTTTATTCCATGCCATGTTTTATGCTCCTATTATACAGTTGCAAACGTAATAGCACCATCACTTTCAAAAGTGAAAGAATAGGTTACTTCCCCATTATACTCACCTGCATATTCTAATGATGTTAACTGAAATGCGCCTGTATAAGTACCGAAATCTGGAATTAAAAATTGATAGTTAGTATTAGTAGCATTATTCATTTTGCCCTGTAATGTAGTTTCTGAAGCTGAATCTGTAAATACTCCTGAACCACTTACACTCATAGACATAATACCACCTTGTGCTAGTAAAGCTCTATTAGTTCCACTATCTTTATTTGTAACATCAACCATCTCATCATTGATTGCTATACTTGTTGAACGCATACCACCTATTGTTGTAAAAGCTTCTGGAGATGCTCCATCACCTATTTTCATCAATAGCGATCTACCTTTTTGTGCTGCCATAATATTTTACTCCTTATTATTATGTATCTGTTATAAATGCTCTAAATCGCATTATTCCATGTCTTATAGTACCATCTGACTCTAAAACTTGGGTTGTAAACTCACATCTCAAGTCTACCAGAATAGCACCACTCACTGCAAGGGAATATTCATGCAATAAAGAATATATCCTTTGCATTATATTTTTCGCTTCCTTCATACCTTGATAAGCACTCCAGACATCTATTTGAAAAATATAATCTCGCATATCTAATGTTTTAGTTGCATTATCAGTTGTTGTTCCTTCTCCTATTACAACACTAGGCAGTACTGTATCTTCTGGAACAGCATCAAACACTCCTGTAACAAGAGCCATAAGAGTACTATCGCCTGTTAAACGAGTATACAATGCCTCTTGTAATGGAAATGAATGTAATGCCATTAGATTAAAACCTTTGCTATATTATTATCAACTCTACCAATTATTCTGCCTACTGTATTAGCTTCTTTTGTAGTATTAGCAACAGCAATAATATTTTTATCTTTATTATTATTAGTTCCCATTACATAATCTCCTACTTCAAATATATCACTATACATTTTAACATTGTAAATACCTGTTGATTTTACTTGAACAGGTTTTACTGTATCGTCAACAATAACATAGACTTTGGCTTTATCTGTAGTATCTGATAAATCACCATTCGAATTGAATGCCATGAGTCTATGATTAATTATTTCTTTTCTCCTTTAAAAAAACCTATAGCACCTGCGATACCACAACCAATCATAACTATTGATTGCCATAGATCACTTGGTACAGCCACACCTACCATAGCTAATACTCCTGATAGAGCTGCGTATGATGATGGTTCTTTAAATCTTTCTATTATTTTATCCATGTTTTCCTCCTTTATTTTAATCCTTGTCTAATAGCTTTCGCCATATTTGTATCGAACTTTTTTCGATTTTCTTCTAAGGCAGGTTGCATAAAAGGTCTTGCAGGCATTTTAAGTGTACCAAATTCTAAGGCTTCACTATAATCTGCATTACTTATTACATCTGCACCCATACCATTGGCATCTATCTTTACCGCAATTTGGTTAGCTAGATAACCAGTATCCGCAGCAGGAGGATCACCTGCTTTGGAAATTCTTATTGTTCTTTTAGGGCTATATCGAGTTACTTCTGCTCCTGCTCTACTATTTTGTATAATAGATACAACAGCTGTGTTTCTTATAGCATTTGCTGTTTGATTAATAGTTCTTATAATATTATTAGTTACTGATTTAGATTTATTATTTAAATCTGTTCTAAATCTACTTTCATTTACTATTTTTACTGTAATTCCTGCCATTATAAATCCAAATCTGTACCTTCTGAACATCTAAATAATAACCATCTATCTCTTTCTTCTATAGTATAAACATATTTTACAGCTAAAAGTCGAGATGTACCATAATCATCCCAAGTTATTCTCATTTGTGAACCATTAGCTTTATAATCTATATCTGAATAATATCGCACATAAACATCATGCGTCAAAGTGTTATCTCTACGACCACCTTCTATACTATTATCTCCATTTATAGGTTTTACTTGTGCGAAAAGGGTTCTAGTGTTACCCCATGTGCTTGTATAACCACCACCTGTGTCCGTTGAACGTGATCGGCTTTGTAGTATAACGGAATACCTTAAATCACCTACAGCAATAGATTTCTTTGCCATTAGCTAAATCCAATACCGAACCTGCTTACTTGATAAGGTCTTAACAAAGATTGTAATAGACCAGATACTATGTTTGTAGATTCTTGTTTTAAAACAGGTTCAGGATTTTCAAAATAATTAGTCGCCATTATTATCATTGCTCTTTGTATAGGTGCAGGTACATCAGAAGCATTTGCTCCATATCCTGCTACATAAGTAACTTCTATAGCATTGGCTACTCTTAATAAATTATCCCAAGTTGATCCTGTTCTTAATACAATTCTTCCTATCGGTGATTGTGTATCAACATAATATGTAGAAGCACTTACAGTTGTGGCTGTATCACTATCATCATACGTTTTTACACTTGAAACAGAAACTAAAGGTGGTCTGGGTAAATATATTTCTCTGTTACTATAAGACATATAAGGTCCAGTTGTCATACCTTCAGACATAGGTAAAGCACCATAACTAAAGTTATCCCAATCTCTTGCGTTATTATAAGGATTAGCATCTATACCTAATTTTAAAGTTTCTGTGGTAAAAGTTCTTTGTAAATACTCCATACAAGTTTTAATAGCTGCGTCTTTGCAAGCACCTATAAGAGTATCATGTGTTGAATCAGACGTAGGTATTCGTAATGCCAACTTAACATCATTAGTGCTTATAGGATCGGTTGTATATGCTGTAACTGTAGTTAATCCTGACATTACTTATACCTTACTTCTTTTTTTTTCTTGTTTTTTTAACTGGAGCTTCTTCTGCTTGTTTTTCTGTAGGTTCTACAGTTTTAGTTTCTTTTGCTCCTACTTCTTTTGCTCCTCCTGCATCTACAAAAGCATTAGCTATTTCTTTTTGCCAACCTTCTGTCATATCATAAGTTTGACCTTCTTCATATGTCATACTTACATTACCCATAGCATTTCCTGAGCCTTGCATATTTTTTAACATAGTTATTTTCATATAAAATTCTCCTTAAAAATAGAGGGGAGCGTTGTAACCCCCCTCTAAATTATTGTTAACCAGTTGGTGATCCATCATTACCGCCAGAAGCAGGTAAATGAATTGGAGCAGTACAACCACTCGCTGCAATAGGTGTTCCATTAGAATGTGTACCTGTTGCCGTAATAGCAACTCTTACATATCTATTTGGACCAATATATCCTATTTTATGAACACTATCATCTTCAGCTGCGGCATCTATTGTTGCAAATACTCCTGATCCATCCACAGTTCCCCATGTAACGTAATCAGTATCTGTAACAGCAGCCCAAGTTGAGTCATCAGAACTATCTTGTAAGATAAGTTCCCAATAAACACTACCTGATAAAGTGTCTCCACTTTCACCGATATTTACAATAACCATAGCTCCATTATCAAATTGAAGGTCTATGCTTGTTGAATTTGTAGTTGCAGTTGCAGTAACAGGATCAACTAGTTGTGTAACAGCAATATTATTTGCTAAATCAATCATACTCATAGTCTATCTCCCTTTCTATGCACTTACTTTTTGTTTACGGATAGCTTCAGCTAATACAACTTGTCCACCTACACGTTTACGAGCAATATATCTTATAGAGCCTGTGTTTGCTTGTGTATATGGATCACGAAGTATTGATAAAGCAATACGATCAACGATTGCGTAGCCTCTACGGAAATCTCCGAATGCTACAGGATAAGCTCCTGCTCCTACGTCTGGCATATCTGTTGCTTCAACGTAAGGTTGCCCAAGAATAGTATTTGGAACACCTACTTGTAGAGAGAAACCTGCTTGGAATACATAAGAACCACCAGTTCCAGTATTTAACTGTCTGATTTTTCCTAATGTACCTCTGTTCATTACAAAAGTACCATTTCTTGCATAGTCTGTTTTAACTGCTGAGTATAGGTCAATTAAACCATCAATAGTTAAAGCTGTACCATTACCAGAATTAGTTTCTGCAACACTACCGTTTACCATGAAACCTTCAGGTTGTCCTTGTGCAGTACCATTAACAAAAGAAGTACCTTCTGCTTTTGCAAATTGCTCTGCAAACTCATTAGATAATTCATCTTGCATGTTGAATACTGGATCTTCTACATCTTGCTCAGAGATATCTACAAGTGCATATAATTCATGCGCTGCGATTTCTTCTAAACCATATGTTAAACCTGTTGATTCTGATCTAGTTCCAATTTCAGAAGTCCAAGACGCTGAAAATGTACCAGTTCTAGTTGGCATTTGAACAGAACGATTAGTTGTGTTTCTGATTCTTGCGATAGAACGTATAGGAGAAATTTCAGTTACTTTTTTGATTATTTCTCTTACATATTCTGGTGGAGCTAAATAACCACCTGAAGTATCGTTTGATACTGTAAGTGTTTTTAATTCCATTTCGTCTAAACTTTCTTTACCTTTTCTTAAAAGTTTTTCGAAAGATTTAGCTGTTAAGTCGATTTGCTCAGAAGAATATCCTGCATCTGGTCTTTTCATTGCAGTTTCCATTTTTTCTAGCTTATCGTTAACATTTTTTTGCTCTAAGAATATTTTTGTGGCTTTTTGATTAAAATCCTCATAAACATCCAGAGTTTTTTCTACTTTCTGTAGTTTTTCTTCAGTAATAGGGTCTACAGAACCTTTTTTCTCCAATTCAGCAATTTTTTGGTTGTTGACATCTTTAAATTCTTCAAAAGCTTTGCCAATACCTTCAACTGCTTCTCGGAGTTCCGATTGAGTTATAGTATCACTCATAGAACTACTCCTTATTTAGATTGAAATTTATTAATTAATTCTTTCATAGAATCAACTAACGACTTTGAGCCTTCAGAATCAACATCCCATTGTTCAGTCAGACTTGAACAGACTGCTTTACTAGCAATCTTAGCTTCTGACCGAGATAAACCACCTTCATCTCGAAGGAATTTTTCCCAGTCCCTTATAGTCCTGTCAGCACCCTTTACTGCCTGAATCTGTGCTTTTGGATTCATTGGAAAGGTTACAAGACTAATCTCCATAAGATCAACTTCTTTTAGATGCCTTTTTCTTTTTCTATCATCATAGTGTTGCTTAGCAGGATCAGCTTTATAACCGATAGATAAACCATCTATAGCCCCCATTTTAAGCAATTCATAGGCATCTCTTCCACCTTGTGTACCAAGTGCAAGTCGACCACGAACTTTTAAACCTTCGCCATCTTCAGATATTCTTTCATATACTCCGATTGGCATATCAGTTTTATGTTGCCAAAGCATTTTTACATTTTTAGCTTTTCTCTTACGTAAGCTTTTAACAAATGCGCCTTCTTCTACAACATCATTTCCTAAATCCTTATTACCGAAGATACTAGCATATCCTTCAAAGATACCTTCTTCTTCTCCTTCGGCTTTAAGTTCAAAATCTGTTTTAATATCTAAAGATTTAGATTCTATTTCCATTTCTTCAGATTTTACTGGTGATTCCATATTTTCATCATCAAACATAGTGGACATTCTCTCATAATATTGGTTAATTTTAAGTTTTATCTTATCTTTATCTTCAGTCGGTATATCAACACCGCCTCTTGCTCCTGCTAATACTCCTGCAACAGCAAATAAAGCTCTTGGGATAGCTACTAATTTATTATCAACAATATCGGCTATTGGTAATTTATAACCACCAAAATTTTCTTCATCTTCAGGATCATAATATAAAAAAGCTCTTTTATATCTAGCTGAAGGTTTATCTTTACTGCCTGTAAAATCTCTTATTCTCGCTATAGCTTCACTAGAATCCCATTGCCTATCTCTATCATCTAAAATAGGTAACAATGCGTTCATTACGGCTTTTTCAAGATAATTCATAGTTATTCCCACTCATATTTGACCGCATATGCTGTCTTTCACCCATGTGGGTAATTTTAAGCTATCAGATTTTAATTTTAAATGCAACATATAGTGTTTCCTTATTTTCATTAACTATTTATGGTATTTATTTTTTTAAATGTAAACTAGGAGTTTCATCTAACCATAAAGTTATTTCATTTGCTTTTTCTGGACCTACTAGCAACATATCTAACTCAAAGTCCTTTTTATCCTGTTTAGTCCAATTTTTTTCACCTTTTGATAATAGTTTTGCTATATTTTCTTCTGGTGATGTAGTTTCACCTCTACCTAATGCCATTCGCTTCCTCCATCATATCTTTTATTAATTGATTAAAATCAGGTGCAGTTAAATCTTTTCTACCCATAAAATATAAAGCAAAATTTTCTGCAAACCATTCCTGTCCCTTAGAACGTGAATATTCAGAAGGACCTGTATCTATATTTCTATTGCGTAAATCACTTATTTTTCTCTCGATAGGTGGATCAAGATATGTGTTTCTGTCTTTAACTTTTGTGATTTGATGCACATGATGACCAAACTCATGATACATCAAGCTTCTGGTTTTATCTAAACCATCTTCAAAATATTCTTTAACAGACCAAGGTCGTTCTGAGATATCATCTCCTCTTTTCCAAGTAGCAACAGGTTTTGTGTCCACACTAGCTCTATATTTTATTTCTGAGTTTGATAATTTAGTTAATAGTAAATTTTGTTTTTTTACTAATTTATCATAAGAATTAAACCAAGCATTATAAGCTGTAAAATCTAATGGTATTCTTTTACCATTTTCATCTAGTAATTCAGGTAATCCATATCTTGTTCTAATAGGATTTAATGTAGCTTTACCTTCGTCTAGCAATGTTTCTCTTTGTGTATTAATATCATCTATTTCTTTTTTCCATTTTGTTTCTTGATCAATAACACTTTGTGGTTTTTTTCTTTCAAGACCTTTTATAGAAGCTGCATATTTATCTAATGATTTATAATTAAGCATTAAATGTCCATCACCCATTGAACCATTAGCTTTTCTACTCTTTGAAGTGTATATGCCATTTAGTTTTGGTATATTAAATCTTACGGCTAAATCATCTAATTCTTTAAAAACTTCTCTTACTACTGTAGCTGTTGTATCATCTAAATTAGCTAGACTTGTTTTAAAAGCTTTATTTGTACCTGTAAATCTACTTCCATAAGACCTACCTTCAAGACTTAATTCTGTTCTTAAATCTGTATATTCTGATTTTACAGCCTCTAATCTCTCATCAAATTCTTTTTTAATGTCTTTTACAGGTCGTATAGGTAAACTATCACCTCTTAATGAATTATTTATAGCAGGAGCTAATAAAGTTTCTATTGATACAGGTTTTGCATTGCCTGTTACTGGTATATCTTGTAATTCCACTGGTTGTACTACATTTTGTTGCTCATCAAAGACTTCAGTTTCATCATCTATGTAAATAATTGCACATCTACAATTAATTACATTAGCAGCTCCCCCTCTAGGATCACCTGTATATTCCATAGGTCTACCACCCACTATAAAATCCTCATCCATAGCCACTACTTGACCATTGGCAATCCTATGTGCCTCTCTTGTCCTATCATCATTCACAGCCACCCATTGCTTGTTTAAATTGGGTTGTAGCTTTTGATATTCTAAACCTTGTTGATGATTTGCAAAAGATGCTGCTGAATGCGTTTCTGTTCTAGCAATAGTTGCTGATCTTGACCTAGTAAACTTAGGTGAAAATCTTTCTCTTATATTTTTAGCTATTTGTGGTAAAGGTAATCCATCTTTCTGACCTGATACTAAAACTCTTTGTAATTGTTTTCTTGTTGTACTATCAATATCGGATATATGATTTGCGCCTATTCTAAAACTAAATTTTTCTAGTAATTCTACAAAAAATTCATTATCAGCTCTTTTTACAAATAAATAGTTATCAACTCTTGTAGCAAAAGTTTTAATAACTTCAAACCAATGGGGTTGTAATATTCTTTCAACACTAGGTCTTGTTTGTGCTAAATATATATCAAAACCTTGTGTGCCATTTTGTTCTAGGGCTTTTCCTGCTTCTCTGCCTACTTTATCAAAATAATTTATAAATTTTTGTGTAACAGCACGTTCAAAGCCTCTACGTATTCTATCTTGCGTGAATGCTTCTTTTCTAGCATCTATTTTCTTTTTAGTTCTTTTATAAGCTAAATTCATGAGTTCTTTTTATATATGATACTAAAGTTAGCTGACATGGAATCTGAGCCAGATGATGTATTAGCAACAAATTTAATATCTGCTTTTTCGTTAGCAGTTATAGTTATTGGGTAATCTACTTCTAAAGCTGTGTTTTGTAATGTATAAACTACTTGTGTTCTAAATACTTGACCAAATTCTCTAATTTTCATTCTTACCGTAGCAAATTTATTAACACTACTGCTTCCTGTAGTTATTGCTAAACTTGTTATATAGGCAGTATAGTTTCTAGGTACAGTCCATATAGCCATTAATGTTTGATTTTCCCCTGCTGTTATTTTTGCTTGCAAATTTGCAGGTTTTCCAGTGGTTAATGCTCCAGTACCTGCATAAATATCACCAGTAGGTTCTGTTGAATTAGTAACATACATTCTATTAATTCTTATATATTGATTTTGTGTATCTACTTTTGTTGTTTGTGGATTTGTTCCATCTAATGTTACTATTTCTGATGCTTCATCATAGTTTTCATCTAAACCTGATACAAATATAGTTATTGAAGTATCTCCAGAATTACTACTTGTTAACCCTACAACTCCTGCTGATGATGGAAATGTATAAGTTCCTCCTTCATCCCATATATCTTCTGCATCTGTACCTACTATTGGATTATAACCAAACTTATAAATAGTTTCTTCATTATAAGTATATCCTGTCTGATTTAAATATGGTCTAGTATTTACTGACATTTATTACTCCCTCGTTGATAATGGGTGATCCTTAGGTAGTAAATCTCTATCAAAAGCTCCTCTTTTGAATCTACCTGTTCTAACGGCATCTAAGAATACATTAACTCTTGCAATACCCCATTGGTCTGGGCTTGTTACATTTGGTCTAACACTTTGTGGATTAGTTCTATAAGCACCTACACCACGCCTAAATACAGCCTCTAACATACCCATTGTTACTCTTTTACCTTTTTTATCGCCATATTCTTCATTATGTTCTTTAACTTTATTTTCAATGGTTTTTTTAATTTTGCCTGTAAGTTTTTTTATATCTTCTAATTCTTCCCCACCTACATGCTTATCATTCTCTGCATTTATCTCATCAACTTTTCTTTTACTCCAAGCAAATCCTGCATCACCACCCCATAAAGCCCAAGCTATACGACCTGCTGATGGATAACCATCTTCACCTCGTCTAAATCCTTCAGCTTCTTTATCCACTTCATGTCTAGCAAAGAAAGATTTCATTCTATTAACTGTGCTTTCAGATAGGTTTTCTCTATTAACTAACTGATTAGCCCTTGCTACACCAATGCTAGTACCACCCCTATTAAACTCTCTGCGCCAATCTAAACCTCTTTGTGCTTCTTCTGCCATTTCTTCTGTAGGTTTTAGATTAACTTGTTTAGTAAGTTCTTCATAAGTAGCATGAGTGTTGCATGGCATATAGTAGGTAACACCGTTTATATCCATTGTATGTGAGCCTACACACCCTATTTGCTCTGCTCTTCTTTCTGCATCTTCTCTTGTTACGTGCAATTCAAGACTTTTTTTTTCACCATATGTATCTTCATATAGCTTTTCAGCATCATCTTCATCTTGTGGTTGTGGTGGATTAGGCTCTGTACTACCTAATGGAAATAGGTTAGCAGGGATATATACTTCATCACCACCTGATATTGGCTCTAGTCCTAATCTTTCTCTAGCCTCGTTTCTAGTAAGAACACCCTCGTTTACTGCCCTTAATATATTATCAGTTACCATTCTGCGTCTTTCAGTAATAGCAGGAATACCATCAATATTATAAGATAAAGTTAAATCATCACCATAAAGAGGTACTAGCCATTCATTTAGATCAGATTCTAAGTGTCTAAGCAAAGGTATAATTGTTTCTTCGTATAAAGCTAATCTTGCTTCTGCCATATTATTATATGTTTGTGAATTGCCTATACCTATGAGTTGTGCAGGAACTCCAAACACTAAAGCAATATCTTGAGCCGACATATTACGCATAGTAGCAAAATCCATGTCTTTAGGTGATAAGCCCATTTCTTTATAATCAAAATCACCTTCAAGAATCATAGTTTTTCCTGCACCATTAGTTCCTGTAAACCTTTGTTGTAAATCGTTTCTTAGCTGTTCTCTTTGAGAATCTGTTAGCATAGTCATTGCACCAACTTCGTCTCTCGGTTTATAAACAACTGCACCACTAGGTCTTGCACCATTAACTAATAAATGTGTATTATGTTTAGCACTTAAATTATGCTGATCTATATCAGAAGCAGAAGGCATTATAGGAGATTGTCCCATATAATCATCTACAGGATTGAAGAGTTTAGTTTGTTTTACTTCTGATTGTCCTGTAATTTGATCTATTGGGTATACAGCTTTTACTTGACCATCAATGCAATATTCGTAAGCAATAGGCATAAACCTATGTTTATCTGTTTTAATTCTTATTCTATCTGGTCTTAATGTAAATAATTCATTAGGTGGTTGTGAGTCTGAACCTACTCTTAATTGATAAGTATTACCAGATAACAAAAGATAACTAACTACTTTTTGAAAATACTCACTACCTGAGTGCGTTGGATTAGGTCTTTTTAATAAATCTAATAATGGGTGATCTTCTATAGGTTGTTCGCCACGCATTAATTTAAAAGGAACAGCAGCGACTCCATTTGATATTTCATTCACACATTTATACACAATAGGGTTTTCAATATAGCCATCTCTTGCCAAATCTTCATAGCTATTTCGGTTAGTAGCATTGTTGTAACCTGTTTGATAATAACTTACAACATTACCCTGTCCATAATTTTTAGTTTGTTGATTATTGTTTATAAGTGCTTTCCAAGCATCTTTTAATCCCATTAGCTAACTCTCCATAAAGCTGTCATGCTTGATTTACTTAACTCTGTTAAACCCCATACAAGGGCATCAAGTCTATCTGGTGATGTTGATTTATCACCTGTAAAACTACACATTTGATCTTCTAACTTACTAAAGACTCCACAATGTGATACTCTTTGTTGTTCATATAAAGCACTTATTGGTTCGGCTCTAATAACTTTTCCTCTACTAGCACTAACAGATTTATATGGAATATTTTTATCCACAGTTCTTAGTAATCTTTCCACTAAGTCGCCTCCGTTATTTACCTCTGCTATAATCCTAGATGCTTTATATTTATAATATACATTAACAGCAGTTTTAGCCCAAGCATCTGCGGACATTTTTCCTGATACATCATCTATTATATAATACCTGTTGTCAATTCCTAAACCACAAACCACTATTCCTGTTTCATCACTATTCTTGTTATTGGTTACAGCAGGATCAACAGCTACTACAACTCTTTTCATTTCTGGTATTTCATTTACCCTCGTTTCTTCTATCATACTTAATGACCATAAAGCACCCTCAATATCTTCTAATATCTCGGCATACAACTCTTGTTTGCCAAGTCTAGTACCCTCATATTGCTTTTTAAATAACTCTAATGCTGATTCTGCTAGGTTATCTTTGTTTTCAAATGTACTACCCTGTGTTTTATAAACATCTTGTCTGTCATATAACTGTTTTATCAAACTAGTTGGTCTAGGTGTAGTTGTTACCACTGTTTGTGGTCTATCACCTAATCTCATGCCAAACTGTAATTGATTCCATGAGTCTGGATATTTCCATGCTGCTAACTCATCACACCAAGCTCTATGATATTGACTACCTCTAAATCTATCTGGCTCACTAGCACTAAAGCCCATTATCTTTGATCCGTTATACAATTCTATTTCACTTGTAGATTTATTGTAACTACTATATCCATCTTTATAACATTCTAATGGCATTTGACTTATTATGCCAGATACACCTTCAAAGCATACTCGTCTTAAATCGCCTGACGTTGGTGCAACAACTGCTACTCTTACATTCTCATGGCTAATAGCATATAAAACAACATCAATCGCTCCTGTAAGGGTTTTACCCCACCCTCTACCTGCAAGTATTAGCCAAACATTCCAATCGCCTCTAGGTTTTAACTGTTTAGTCCTAGCACGTCTATACCAATCATTGTATAGTTGTATTGTCGCTTTCTTGCTTGTCGTAGGCAAGTTCGTCAAGTACTTTAAGAAGGTCTTGGAATCTATCTCCGATTTTAACATCTACTTTTAACCCATCTCCTGTATGTTCAGTTTCTACTTTATCTTTCCAACCTGCTCTATTTTTAAGATAGAATATCATAGCTGTGTTATCACCATCTTTAGCTTTTTGAAATAAAGCATTAGTTATAGTTTCTACACCTTTATCTCTACCTCTTTTTATAGCCTCTGAAAACTCTGGATATTTGGCTTGTTTTTCATAAAGTGTAGATTCCCCTATACCTAGTACATTAGCGATCTGACTCATAGTTAAACCTTGTGCTGATAACGACTCTGCTTTTTTAATTACTTCTGGTGTTATATCTTTTTTAGGTCTAGCCATTGTTTTTTCCTTGTATTATATTTTCTTTCTTATCCCAATATACTATTACAAAGGAATTACAGGTAGGGCAAGATAAATTCGTAACGATATTATGGTCTTGATCTTCCTCAGCATCATGATCGCCACCCCATATTAAATCTTCATTACAGTTATAACATTGCATATGTTTATTTTTCTGTTATAGAAACTCTACTTAAAATAAACTATTATTTGCTTTTTTGCAAATTTTTTATTCTTTGATTGTACCACCATACAGCCATCATTGATGTAACTATAATCCAATTATCACTAGATTTGTTCTTACTGAAGTCTTTACATATGTCTAAAGGGTTAGCATCTTGTTTAATTAATCTTTCTGCTTCTACTAATGCACCCTTTAAACAATCTATCTCCAATAAAGCTTTTTCTTTATCTAGCATATTAACACTAAATATAATAATAATAGACTGTTAAATGCTAATATACCTAAAGCTATTTTTAAAAGAATAATATTCATTACTTGTCCCTTATCTTTTCTTTTTCTAAAGCTTTTTGAAAAGTTCTACTATCTGCATAATAAGTTTTACTATGCCAAGTTAATCTAAAAGCAATTTTATTTTTATTTTTACCTTTGATTATGGGTTTATAAAATATAGAACGATAGCCACAGTAATCACAATTCCATGAACTACTTATATCTATAAGTGTATAATCAGCTTGCTTCCAAGCATTAGGCAAGTCTTTTCTAAGTTTTTTAACTAATTTTGTAGAATTAAATTTTTTCTTTCTGGGTTTCCTTGTAACCTGTTGTATTTCACATTTATGTTTTTTTAAAAATTCTGGTATTTCTAATATCTGCATTTTATTCTCCATTAATAAGGGGGTGCGCTAACACCCCCAAGTTACTATTTATTATTTGCTATTACTGTTTCTAAATGATTTTTTTCAAAAACATTAAAGTACATTGGAACTTTCTTTTTTTCTTTTTTCTTAGTAATTTTATTAACTACTTCTTTTTCTACAATTTTAACTAATCTGGCACATGATTTTGCACCTTTTAATTCTTTGCCATTTAAATCAAAAAATTTAATAGCTTGTCTAAAAGTACAAAACTCTGAACCTAAGCCAGACAATGCTTCTATATTAGCTCCTTGATATTTTTGGTTAGTAGTAAAATTTATCATTTTTTTCTCCGTTAAAGTTAAAGTTAATTTATTATAACATCATAAAAATATATTTGTAAAGTATTTTTTATTTTTTTTTAATATTTATTTATTTTTATTAAATAATGCTTTAC
>Ga0222719_10000390_pt1 | contig 43759 bp, 60 predicted proteins | sample C33_34DmetaG_FD_165039 | JGI IMG/M metagenome (GOLD analysis project Ga0222719, IMG submission 165039) | Estuarine water microbial communities from San Francisco Bay, California, United States - C33_34D | ecosystem: Environmental > Aquatic > Marine > Unclassified | place: USA: California... | reverse complement strand
ACAGGGGCGTACAACCATTCTTATTCGGTTGATTGATATCGGCCCCCTTTTCAATCAATTCTTTTGTGTTTTTTAAATTGTCACTAATAATTTTTTCCAATAAATTCATTTTTTCGCTCCTTTTTCAATCAAGTATTTCACCACATCCAGATGGCCTTGTTGAAATGCAATCAAAAGGGGCGTCTCACCATTTTCATGGGCCTTATTAATGTCAGCTACATTTTCAATTAGATACTTCACCACATCCAGTTTCCCTTCTTGACAGGCAGCATACAGGGGCGTCTCACCATATCCATCGGCTTTATTGATATCCGCCCCCTTTTCATGAAGGTATTTCACCACATCCAGATGGCCCTTAAATGATGCAACATGCAGGGGCGTACAACCATTATTATTCGGTTGATTGATATCCGCCCCCTTTTCATGAAGGTATTTCACCACATCCAGATGGCCATTGTAAGATGCAACATACAGGGGCGTACAAGCATCGTTATCGGCTTCATTGATATCTGCGCCCTTTTCAATCAAGAGTTTTACCACATCCAAATGGCCATTGTAAGATGCAATACACAGGGGCGTCGGACGATACGTAGTATCGGCTTTATTGATATCCGCCCCATTATCAATCAACAATTTCACCACATCCTGATGGCCGTTTTGAGATGCAACATACAGGGGCGTGTCACCATTATTATTCAATTGATTGATATCGGCCCCATTCTCAATTAATTCTTTTACATTTTTTAAATTACCACTAATAATTTCGTCAAATAAATTCATTATTTTGTTCCTTCCTATTTTGATTTATGGAAGAAAGACCTGAATATCTTCCTCACTCCTATTCCGACAATCCATATGAAGCCAACTAACATTGCCTTCCAATGTTGTTATATGTGGGTATTTTTCTTGATTCATTAAAATATGCTCCCTCATTTCATCGGCTGTTATTTTATCGCTAACAATATCTACCGCACGCCCAAAAGAATGCTGACTAAACGGACGGTATATCTTCATTTCAGATGTTCTTAATCCAGACATATACCTATCTCCTCCATAATGCCAATTATTAATGGTTAAAGATACGCCAAGATTATCTCTCAAATCTTGGGCCGATTGAATAATTCTTTGGTCAATAAACCAAAGAGACTTATCTCCATATTTATCATATAGTATTGGAGAAACAAATTCTTTTAGGTGAAAATTATTACTTACTTTCAATTTTAACTCCTTATTTTATTGATCTCAGCATCTCATCTTTTTTCGCTGAACTACTTGACGATCCAAAATAATACGTAACAACAGCCGTTGTCATGGTTCCAAGCGATCCTAGCATAATATTCAATATCTGCTGATTATGTATTGGTATCTCCGTGAATATCAAAGTTGCAAGTAACGCAAAAAATCCAAAAACAAGCGATATTCCAATGATAGCTGGTGTAGAATCCTTCATTGTTAGATGTCGTTTTCTTGCCGAATCCCTGTCATCAGAAGCCATCTTTTCCATTTGAATCTTAAAATCATACTCAACCTTTTTTAATGCTTGCAATTGTTCTGGTGTCGCCGATTCAATGGCCTTATCAAAATTTCTTTTATCTTTATCCGAATCGCCAGAGGGTTTTAACCCAATAGCTTTCATGCCCTCATTGAGCGCACCACCAACATCTCCTTGAATTGCCCTACCTAAAACCGGTAAAAACTTCATAACATTAATCATTTACCCTTCTCCTTTTTTAATTCTTTTACAAATAACTCAGCCTCAGCAACCCTCAATCTCCTCCTAACCCACCTAGACCGATCAACAAAAACAGCCATTTTTTGGCCTCTGGAATGGCTAGATGTCATACCTATACATTCATATGTGAAGCCATCGTCCAATATATATTTTTTATTTGGATGTATTTTCATTTTTTACAGACCCCGTAATTTGATTACTTATCTTAATACACTTATTATTTAAAAAATTTATTCTTTCTTTTAATTTAGTTATTGCTCTCCTCCTTTTTTTGTTTAACAATTTAAGACGGTTTATTTCCTGTATGTATTTATCCATATTTTTTAATCACCCATTTATGTTATTTTTAATAAGTCCGGTGTTTCATATTTATTCCCAATAACTCTCGGCTTAATATCCGATTCGATAATATACATTAGGTCAGATATGGACACGCCGTAGGAGGCTCTAAACATCGCACTATCGAAATCATAGAAAACAAGGTAATTCAATGCCGATTCAATAATGTCGCCATCATAAATATCTTCACCCGTAGCATCGTTATATCCCGTTGACTGAATAATTTTAATTCCTTTCAATTCAAGGTTATTGGAAAGGCAAAAAGCATTCCCATTTCCGCTGATAACGAACCGGCCTCGATGTTTCGATAAAAACCCCCCTTGATTATCTGGGTAAATCATTTCCTTATATTCATAGTCCCAAGCACGAAAAACGATCATGACTTACCTTTTGATATTTTACGGCAAACACTATCACTTTTTACGCACCGACAAAAAGATATAACTTTATTTATTATCTCGTTAGATATATATTCAGGTTGGTGGTTATGGCAGTTTATCGTCTTTATGCGATTTTTATTTTCATCCTGCCTTTCTTTATATGCTCGCTGAACACGAATATGAAACTCCATAGCCTCCGACTCGAAACTATCCAAATCCCCTCTACCCCTTGCCCTTTTCAGTCCATCATCAATAGATATGTCCAAGTAAAAGGTCATGTCTGGAATGACCGGATTAGTCAGTTGTATTGCGTCTAAGACTGTTTGTCTAGACCTCTGCCGTCCTCCGTACTGGTAGGCATAAGTTGAGTCAATATATCTATCACAAATAACCCATTTTCCTGAATCAAGGGCTGGTTTTATCACACGCTCCAAATGCTCGGCCCTATCCGCCATAAATAAAAATAACTCAGAGTTAGGTGAGGGAGAGCCGGACAGAACCAAGGCCCTAAGATACTCACCGAGTTGAGTGCCTCCAGGTTCACGAGTTATGACAAATGGTATTTTTTTGTCATTCAAATAATTCGCCAATAGGTTCGCTTGTGTTGATTTTCCGGCCCCCTCAATCCCTTCAAAAGTAATAAACATTTAACCCATCTCCTTTCGCCTTCCATACTCCGCAATACATACAGAGGCAGAGTTGTCACGATTTGCAATATCTAAAAACGGATACGTATTATGAACAAAATTTAGCTCATCTTTCCTTTTTTGGGCATCCGTCAAACTTTTATTCATAGGTATTTTAAGTAGCCTTTTCCATTCCTGAGGGCGAACACTATGAACGGAGAGGTGAAGGGCTTTGCATATACCTCTCAAAAAACCACGATGCTCAACCAATTTATCCACCCTAAAAACACTTTCAAGATAAACAACATCTGGCATGATTTCTTTTATGGCTTCAATGATTTCATGATCGGTTAAGTTTTTAAATTCTGTGATAACTACATTATCAAGGCTGGCATCCTTAATTGGCATAGAGCAAAAAGCTCCCTTAACGCCGGGATCTATCCCCATAATTATCTTGCTCATTTTGACCAACTCAACCTTTTTTTTGCTAAAGCCAATTCTTTTTTAAGACCAGACGTGACTCTGGTCTTCACTTTGTAATTCGGCTCCCAAAAGCCCTCAAGTTCAATGAGTGCCATATGTTCACCATCTTCCTCAAAGAATCTTAAAACCTTGGCACGATAAGTGTGTGTCATATTGGTGTCTCTAAAATTAATGTTAAGCCCAATATGCTCATTCAAAAAATCAATTTTTGTCTTTTTTGACATACACAGCCTTTCTTTTTTTTGTAGACCTATTTTCGTCATCGCATATGAGAAATGTGACTTTATCGCCTTCTTTTAGACTGCTTTTTCCAACGCAATCGTTAACATTGTAAAATATATTTTTAGGCAGATTGTTTTCATCGATATATAAAATAAATCCATACCCATTTTTTTTGACGGTGATGACTTCTCCATAAATTGGCTTGGGCTCCATTAGAATGGAGCCTTTTTATTTTTATCAGAATCAAGTGGTTTGATTTCTGATAAGTTCACTTTCTTATTTGCATCAATAGCCTCTTTTTCAAGAACGGCTTGCGCTGATTTTTCAAGCATTTTTCGCACGAATGGGTGGGTTTCACCATTAAATGGATCAATAAGCTCAACTTTATTCGATTGCTGAGGAGGTAAAACGGCACCAATATTTATATATTCGTTATTCTGAACTAGATTTAATGTTGCTTTTTTTCCAACAAAAGGCTTTAGGTCGTAGTTGGATCTCTCATCATCTGGAATGGTCTTAGATGTCCAAGATTTAATGATCTGGTATAACTTTGATTTCTCGAAAAGTGATAGCCCAACAGTTTCATATTGAATCATAGGAGCTCCGGTTTTTTCAGACACCTGATCTAAAATAAAGCCGATTACGATTTTATTTCGATATTTTACATCTCCCATGTACTCTGTTTTTTGGATACCAACATTCCAAATACCACAACAAATGGCATCAACCATACCCGGTGTTGGGTATTCATAATCAGATTTTTTTTCTTCTCTTACAACTATATCGTCAATGTTTTTCATTTTTTACTCCTTAAATTATTAATAACCCCCATAGATTTACTTCACTGAATCACCTCCCTTTTTCATCTTTGGAGCATTTTTAATAAACTCTGAAAGACTGCATTTGATGAGTCTATTCATCTTATCTTTTTGGTGTGATGAAGAATTAAACTCATTAAACTTCTCATCAAACCCTGGCGGGAGTTTAAGCAACCCTTTATCGATAGCGTCAAAGACGTAGTTACTGCAAAGACCAAATCCACCAACAAGACGAATGCCCAACTGACCCATTAGCGAATAGGCGTTTCGCTTTTCCTGGCTTTCGCCTAACGCCTTTTGGTTTGGGGTTCGGTTGCGGTGGATTTCTATTATAATTTGACATAATTCATCGTATGTCGGTGTCCGTGGTATTTCACATAAATGACCTGACTTGTCTTTGTGTACAGCTTTAAGGAACTTCATTTCCTTCGCTTGTGATAATCCCATAATAATAATGTCCATGTATGTTAATCCATCATTTACAATCGGTAAATTTTTAAATTTCTCAACAAGGTCACTTTTAAATGTTTCACATTCAATCACTGATGGAACCTCTTTTTTGGATAAACATAGTTTTTGATAAGCTATTTCAAATTCCATTTACTTTTCCTTTCACAGCAGAATAAAAAGACAAGTGAGCCTGATCTTTATATGAAGAATTTTGTTGTTTATTTTTACCATTCTCTCTCTGAATCCAATTAACAAGAGTAGCGTAATGATTAACTTTTTTATTTATGTGAACAGAGCCTTCAAGAGCAATTATTTTACTGTGTACAACACCCACGCCGTACCTATTAACAAGTTTTTCGTAATCATTTTCTGTTAATTTTATTTTTACTATGTGTTCAAGCCCATATGTCTCCTTAAAAGACTTTATTGGTTCGGTTAATTCTTTAGATTTCTTATCTTTTTTATTGCTTGGAAACCTATTTAGTAGCCACCTGACTCTATCTCTGGTCCACCCCCACCGCTTCATAAGATCCACCTTAGGCATTAAATGAGATTTATTTATAATAATATCTATTTTAGCTTCACATGTACTTGCTGGAATGGTCATTAACCACTCATTAGAATCAACTATTTTTTTTATTTCTGAAATTGTCATGATTACCCTGGAACAGATATCCCCGAAAAATTATTTTCTTGTTTTACATACTTACATGACTGATAGTGTGAACACATATTAGCTGAGCATCGCCATGATCCTGACTCAGCCGGCAAAAAAACACCTTTTTGAATTGACTCTTCAACAGTCTTAATTGTTGATAACAAAGGTTGTAATTTACTCTCACAATAAATATCTTCCGTTTCAAGTATATTAAATGAATAAGAATGCTCTCCTGTTTTTTTACTTTTCTTCGAGACATAATTATGGAACTGGACTCTAGGGAAACTTCCATAATAAATTTTATGTATTAGTGAGTATAACGCTAATTGAAGATCGTTCTCTGTGGCTGATTGACTCTTAGCTTTGGCCGTCAACTTGTAGTCGATGACACGATTATCATCTGTGATAAGATCAATAAACGCCTTTACGTGACGATCCACACCAGGTATTTTTATGTCATATTCCTTTTCAATGGCAATTGGCTGAATGCCCTGACTGTGTTTGTGTAGTCCCGGAATGGTGGCCAGCAAAGAGTCTTTAGCTTCTCCGTGTAGGGATTTCTTAGACATTGATTGCTCGCTACGTTTTAAGTACAAATCTAATTTAAACGCTTTATCTATTTGAGAGCTAGCTATATCTAACATCTCCTCAAGTGACATATCTTTTTTAGATTCCATTTTTTGGGTATTATTAATCTCAGCCACACGATGAAAGGAGGTGCCTTTAACCATGGCAATATTCGGAGCTGAACGATTACCTTCAACATAACTAAGTCGGTACGACTCTCCACAGCCTAAATATGTATTTAATTGAGAAAATGATAAGTGTTTTTTCATTTTTAGCTTACTACCCTTCGTCACCAATTGAGTTATTGAAGTCATTAACAGCCATCTCAATAGCATTGGTGGGGTCATAAAATTCATCGGAATTATTCTGAAAAATAATTTTGTCGATTTCATCTTCAAGGGAGTCAATAAAACGTGATATTTGAATAAACTCATTTTTTTGAAAGTCCTCAAAGTCAAACTGACGAAATTGGCTTATTTTAATAGATAGCCTCGATGCCATTTTAGTCACATTGATCCTATACTCTTCTTTTTTGTTTTTTTTGTAGTCGTTAGCCTCAATAAGTATCTGATGACACCAGTAAATAATATTATCAAGCTGGCTATTTATTAAAAAATATTTATGATTTGTTCTTTCCATGCATAAACAATACAATTACCCCTACGTCACCCTTCAATTCACACTATTTTAATATTTTGCAAATCAAAGGGTTTTTTCAGGCATTAATACATTGATAGTTATTAATATGTCACCTAATGGCCACGGGCTATTTAATGTCTAATTCAGATCGTTCATAACCGATAAATTTAAATATTCAGAGAGTATCGGAGACAGCTTTTGATCTTTGATCCAAGATAGAATCAAATCACGCCTAGTTTTTGGTTCATTAATACCTAGTGTATTGCATATATTTAAAAGCTTTTCTGTCCTAGGTAGTTTTTCGCCACCCACCCACTCATAGACTGTTTTGCGATCAACGCTAACCTCTCTTGAAAAAGCCGTTATATTATACTTTTTTTCAGATAAAGCGTTATCGAGTGTTCTTGAGAAATTGCTATTTTTTACCATTTTTTATAAATCCCCCATTGACAAGTGTCGAGCAAAGGTGTTATCTTTGTCACATATTGTGTTATTGTTTGAATACGAAATCATTTGATTTCCTTTCTATTATGCTTGTGGCTAACTTTGCACGGTCAAGCCACAAGCGACTACTTTTTATTTTTTTAACTTTTTTTGTATATAAATATTTTTTAATTCATATCAATAAACCTTCCCTGGTAATAGTACTTTGGAGATAGTATTTATTCTAACACTATACTCAACAAGAAATCACCATGAAAAAACTGCAATGGTTTTGTATTAACTGCAATTCTTTCATCATGACTCGTACGGCTCAACCTTTTGCTTGTAATGATCAAAAAATATGGATTTAATCATCTCTGGTCTCAATTTATCCATTTCAGCCCTAGTCATACATAAAATGGATAAACGTTCATCCTTGGACCTCTCTGATAGCCATGTGTCGAATTTAGACTGAATGATATCATCAATTATCCTCTTCCGCTCATCCGCATACGCCTTAGACTGCTCAAGCTTTCGTCTTATGCTGTCTTGATATGATGGGTGTGGGATGTAGGGTTTCCCAGCAATTGATATTTTTAAGAGAAAAGCAACCGGGTTCTTAAATCGCTTAATAGACTGATGTTTGTTTTTGAGATCCCATACAAACCCGTCGATGGACGATTGAAGATGGTGGTGGCTAAACTCTTTGGATTGCCGCTGTTGGTATATCTGGGCAATGTGGGTTTTTTTGAAATCGACACCAAGTTGGTTAAGCTCTTCATGGCTAACATCATCCCAACCCGACGGCAAATCTGTCAATACCTGTGTATCAGATTTTTGAAAGTCCTGATTTTCCGCAAATAAGAACTTTTTTGTAGTAGTATTATTATATATATAACTACTACTACTATGTTCACCCTTTTGTTCCCTATTTTGTTCCCCCTTTAATTTACTAAAATTATTTTTGGTTAGAAAATAAAAGATGTCATCATAGCAACATTTTTCCATTTCAATTATACGCCATCCTTTACGCCCTATTTCGCTATCAGTGACGGCAATTAACCCTGTCTTAAATAGTCTTAATAATTGTTGCTTGATTGAGCCTTCGGATATACCGATTGAATAGCGCATATTTTTTAAGGTGATCTTACCTGTTTTGTGAGGATTTATTTTTGAGCATTCATGGAATATAAATATTAAAATACTTTTTTGCTGTTCACTGGCATCAAAAAAGGTAAAATTAAAATCGCTATTTAACGTTTTTGTTACCCCTTTTGTTACCTCTTTTGTTACCCCTTTTAACGTTTTTGTTACCTCTTTTAACGTTTTTGTTACCTCTTTTGTTACCCCTTTATTTGTCTTGTTACCTATTTTGTTACCTATTTTGTTACCCCTTTTGTTACCCCTTTTGTTACCTATTTTGTTACCTATTTCTTCATCGCTCTCATTCGAGGCTAAACAATCTTCGTTTACGCTCAAATTACATTCCTCTAATCCATCAATATCTTTCGATGCTTTTGGGAAGAAATAATCTGAAAAGTCATAGCTTTTATGGTTTTTTTTGGTCATGACAGACATGAAGTCAATAACTTCTTTCTTTTTAGACATTAGCGAGACTCTATCTTCATTACTACCTCATTGGATAAGGCGGAAAAGTCTTTAGCCCCATAGCTAGAAAGGTCAAATGAGAAGATACTCTTATTTGACGATTGCGCTCGCTCGATCGTCGTATTTTTTCTTATTACAGTGTCCAACACCTGATCTTTATAAAAATGCTTGACCTGACTCTTCATCTGCTGACCGGCTGATGTCCTCCCGTCATACTTATTTAAGAGGTAGCCCAATAGCTTTCCTTTGGTTCCCGTCCCTCGCTGAACATCAAGAACACGCTCCTCTAAATTATTAATACCAAGGAGGCTGTAGAGTGAGCCCATCTCAAGAGGGACGATATAGTAATGACATACAGCAATTGCGTTCATCATGAATGGCCCTAAATTTGGTGGAGAATCAATAATTATGTAATCAAATCTCTTTAGGTAAGACTTATTTAGTGAAAACAAGTCCTTGATAAAAAGGGCGCAACTCGGTGAACTAAGCATTTTAATCTCCTCCTGAAACAGAACAAGGTTGGAAGGTATAATAGATAGTCCTTTTTGAACTGTTGGGTATATGCATTCCATTATCGGCGTTCCAGCCAATGCCTCCGTCAATGTATTTGTTGCGTTCTCCCCTTTTTTAAGCATTGTCTGACTTGCATTGCCTTGGGGGTCCAGATCTAATATTAATAAATTGTAAGGATCGCCATTGCTTTTTTTGAGTCTTGATATACCGGAGGCTAGATTGCAGGTAACTGTTGTTTTACCAACTCCTCCTTTGTGATTTGTTATAGTTATTACTTTCACACTAGTATCCTTTCACTTAATATGTTTTTTTATGGTATGAATCATTATTACCTATCGATAAACAATTGACAACACCCACTCAACACCCACTCAACACCCACTACCTAGGCACGAATTTACACACTCAACACCCACTCAACACCCACCCAACACCCACCCATACATATATATTAATTAAAATTTGACACCACATCTGCTTTTTAGATATTATTATAATGTCTAAAACAATCCTTGGTCTGCCCTAACTCAGAAATGAAAGACATGGGAGCCAATGAGGAAATAGGCGCAAAATGGTCTGATTTAGCTACCAGCCTAAAGTGGTTAGCGCAGGAAACTGCACTCAGTGGACGGATTATGGCACCGATCCCAAGATAAGCTGAGTTACTATTGCCTAGATACACTATCCATCGCTTGCAATACGCCGTGGAGTTATGATCAGCAAATACTGATAATCGTGTATCGAGTCCTCAGGACAGGGGTAACCACCGCAGAGGTGCCTGGACTCACACATAGGACTTTAAAGAAGTGAGTGGCGTTACGTCCGGTTTCCCACTACCCGTGGGGTTAGGGGGCGTTTATCTACATGGCTTATTAACGTCTAATATAAATGTCATTATTAGCATTGTATATATTTTTTATTTGCCCTATAAAAAGTGTGATAGCATGGGGAAGTGGTAGGTGTAATTCCTGCAGGATTGAGTTATACTTAGACTTTTTTCCCTACCACACCACATCTTTTTATGCTACAATGCAATTAGTGTTTAATTGGTCAACAATATTGCTTATTGACAAGTTTTTAAAAAATATATATTGTATATCTAATTTCTACTTTAGTAGATTACAGTTCTCAAATTATTTTGAGATTATAATGGAAAAACCCCCCTCATCGATGTTTACTTTGAAGGGGTTTTTCATTTTATAGGCTCTCTCATTTTCTGTTTTGACTGCGTAAAGCTATTTTAGGTCTTGGGCGTAGGTCACACAGCCTTTAAAAGTAATTTCTTTAACAGGGGACGCAATTTCGAGGAATGAGGAGTACTCACCGTCATCTAGGTACAGTGTTAAGTAGTCATTTATATATATCCAATACGTATACAATGTGCGCTCATTAGATTTACAAATTTCTTCCTTGTTTATCAGCCACACGATATTGCCCTTTTTTATTGCGTGTAGTTTATCCTCACCATTCTCAATCACCTTAAAGCCTATTTTTCTATCTATCATTTTTTTTCTCCTTGTTTGTCAAGTTTAGCACCCCGTAAATCAGCCCCCCGTAAATTGGTATCAGATAAATCAGAAAACCGCAAATCGGCTTCCCGTAAATTCAAACAAGCATCCTTGTTTTTTTCTTTGTATTTATTGAATTTCTGAATATCGTTTTTTAACAACTTTATTACTTCTTGCTTGTTCATTTTTTTATTTCTCCTTAGGTTGAATGTGTGCGTAGGGATTGCTTTTTGGTACCGTGAATTTATTGTAGATGTTATCTTTTTGGCGTACCACTATTTTTGAATCAAGTCTTATAATCTCAAATTCTTTATCGTTTGCAATAACTGTCGATCCCACCGTTAAGGGGTTGTCTATGTAGGACGGGTTATAATTACCACAAGGTAGAAGTGTACCACACTCTCGGTAAGAGTGCTTTATTTTAACTTTTTCACCGAAGTCAAGTTTAGCTTCAATGAAATGTTGTAAATCAACATCCTCTTCAAGATAAATTCTAGTAAGATCGATATAAGAAAATGAGCTAATTCTATACGTTAAGTAGAGTCTTTTTATTTCTTTAATTGAAACACTTAGGTATCCGTGGCCGGGAGTAATAATTTTTGTATATACTTTTTGCATTTTTTATTTCCTTTCTTTTAAAAGTTTTTAAATGCATTGATCATTTAAATAATCTTCGGTGTACGTGGCTACGTAAACGTCAACATGGGTGGGTGTAATCCACGTGAAGTCAGAACCACTTGGGGGGGAGTTATTTATTGATAATTGATTGTACGTGAAGGGTTGATATATATATTGGTTTCCCACATGTATTTTTTCGTGTGACTCAATCCAATACTCACCAAACTCCATAGTTTTAATTTCTATGTTGGTTTGATCTTCACAGCTAAATTGTTCACGTAGATATGTTTCCATTTCTTCGTAAGAATTAAACTTATAAATATCAGCGTTTTTATTTATTGTTTCATCATAGTCTTTTGTTCCGTAATATATTTTTTTATTCATTTTTTTATTTCTCCTTTGTTCTTCCTCCCCCCCCCTGTGGCAATGCTTAAACTTTTATTGGCATTATTACGCAACACTTTTTATCGTCTATTTTTATTGATAAACACGAGTTTTTTATTTGATAATTATCAAAAAGGCCAATGAACGAATCTGCGCCATTGAGAATTTGATCTACATATTTTTTATTAAAAAAGCATCTTTCATCTTGAATTAAAATTTCATAAATCTCATTGTTATCCACAACAGTAACCAAAAAGTCATCAAGCTTAAATACGCATTCATTTGTCTTTTTTTGTTTGATCAAGTCCAGGGAACGCCCCCAAAATCCATCATTAAATGAGTTGGTATCAATAATGTTATAGTGTTCATCGATAAATTTCCCACTTAAAGATACGGCTTTATTTTTAGGTAGTTTAATTGCATGAATTCTGAAGCCGTCTGTGGACATCGCATACCCATTGAGTACAGCAATATTTTTGTATTCTTCTCGATACTCATGCTTGTCTCTTGATTGGGCTAAGCCAACCCATGCCAAGTCGTTTTTTTTGGGATTTATTTTTGGTATCATGGCCGTATACAGGAGGGATAGACAATCTTTTGAGGTTTGGTCATCCACAGAATCGTACAGTGCCTCAATAGTCTTTTTTATGTCATCCTTTTTAATTTTTTTATTTTGTCTTACAAATTCCCATGCTTTTGTTTGTATATTCATTTTTTAAACTCCTTTGTTTAGCTTATTTTGTAGTGTTTTTTGCCTCGCTCGTCGGTCACAATTCGAACCCCAACCAAACTCCTCGCTTGAGTACCATTATTCCAGAAACCTAAATCAACTTCCCACAACTGAAAGAAACAAGATGACTGAATTATTCCAGCCTTTTTGGCACGTTTTAGTTCACATAACTTTTTATAGGTAAATTTACTTTTGTTTTTCAGCATTTCGGTTGATTCCGAGTCGAAATCCTGATAAATTATTGTCTCGTACGCTATTCTTATATTTTTTTGTTTTTTGGCATTTTCCCGACATGTCGACTTTTTTTGAGTGTAGCTCTCTATTAGTTCCCGACTGCCACGCTCACCAAATTCCATCCCTAAAACCTCATAAGCTTTTTTTAGATTCATTTTTTTATTTCTCCTTTTCAATGAATTTTTTTAGTTTTTCTATTGAGTCTTCGACAGTCGGTCCGTCAATAAGTTCATTTTTAGACGATATTTCGCCATTAATTCTACCTAAATCTGCTATTTCTTCGTGATCCTCGACCAGTTTATAATGGAACCGAAACCCGTTGTATTCTACAACTTTTCTGTGTGTGTGAACCTCAAGATCCTCACCGTCATAATTCTCATGGTTCGCATCATCATCATCGTCGTTCATGTCGTCCACGGCCTCACTATGCCTTAATTCTCTATAGGTTTTATTTGATGCGTTTTTATTTTCAGTGATGAACGTATGATACCCAATAATTTTGGCTTCATTTTTTTTGATTAAAATATCTAAAACGTTTTCTTTTATTTTATATAAATCGTTGATTTGACATTTTATTTCAAATCTATATTCATATTGACTATCAATTTTATCGTTTATTTTTTTAATTTCATTTTCCATTTTTTTAATTTCAATCTGATTATCCTCTTCGGTAAACCCGTCCGAGTCCTCTCCATTCTCATCGTATTCAATATGCGTATTTGATTGTTTGGTTATTGCGTAATTAAGGTATCTTTCATATGCCCATGTAGCGTATAGCGTACCGTCGAACATGCACCGATGCAAAAACGGAGTCCCATCCAAAACCTGTTCCATCTCCTCGGACAGCCCCCAATCTTGAATGCATTCAATTTGGCTCGGCTGTTCTCCTGGGTCGATGTGTTCGGATATATCCCATGCCATATTTAATTTATCTCGCAATCTTTTTGCTTCTTTGTTTATTGTATATAGTTCTTTGTGCATTTTTTTAATTCCTTTCTAGTAATTCTTGTAAAAAACGTGCCCATTATGTTGGCTATAATCTATTCTGTAGTCTCTCTCGACTTTGTCGATACAAATATAGTGTTTCAGGCTTTCGGGAACATCGTTTAGATCAAAAAATGTCTGTTCTGAAAATTCCCTAAAACTATTATAGTGCCCCATATAGGCATCCTCACAGTTTTCCATCGTTTCGTTAAAATTCGTACAAAAAAGATACGTAAATGCGTCTATTATTTCTATTTGTTTTTTGTCTAATTCCATCCAATCCCATAGATCATCATGTATGTAAGATTCTGAATAGAATTGGTCCGGGAAGCATTCGAAATCCTGAAACATTAATTCCGGGTCTTTTTCGTCGCTATGCAGTTCATAACAGTATTCAAGGAACTCTTTTTTGCTTTTGAATTTAGTCAGATCAGCCCACGCACCAAACAAACTACCATCATTGTATTTTTTGTATGTGCCAACATATATTTTTGGGTTTTCGTTTATCATTTTTTTTAAATTCCTTTACTTAATTTATTTTTCATTAAATTCAAAACATCGATTTTAAAAAACATTTTTTTTGATGTATTCATTTTTTTAATGCCAATTTTTATTTTTAATTTTTCGTCCATTATTGATTCTTTTTTTAGCCATTCAAGGCTGATTAAATCAACGTAACCACTTAACTTAAACTCAAAGTAATTAATACAAACGTGTACGCTATCTCTATAAATTACGCCATTTATTATTTCCATTTTTTAAATTCCTTCCAGCGTAAAATATAAATAGATCGTTAATATGGTGTACATAATTATATGAGAGCCGATTATTATTTTATCCATTTATTTTATTTATAATTTCAATTAATGACGTGATGTCGTTATTGTCGTACATGTCATCACCGTACACTATGGTTCCCTCTATTATTTCCTGTATGTTCATTTTTTTATTTTCCTTTCTTTACTTTTGGCATGTGCTAATTATGTACTACTGGTAGACATAATTACAAATCGAAATTTCTTGATATATGTATTGCGTGTGGACATGATAGGCGATATGTTGTACTATATATATAATGAAAAAATACAAACATAATATAAATAAATATCAAAAATTAAGGAATAAAGGTATGACATGGGGTGAGGTAGCTGAAGCCGTTGGAATCGACAATAGTTCGTCTTTGGTTCGGTGGGTTTCCCGGAATTATACAGAAAAAATAAAATACGATTATGAGTATGTCCCCAAAAAAAACAAATAAGGCGATTGAGCGTCAACAGCGAAACCACGGTATAATTGAATTGTATTTTTCGGGGGTTGAGGTTGACGCGATAGCGGTCAAGTACGGTCTTGAGGCAAAGCAAGTTCAGGCGATAATCAGGAAAGATCGAGAGAATCCCGACATAGTACAACCCTTAGCGGACGATTACAGACATAAAATAAGCATCACTACCGCCATGACCACCGACGCAATACAAGCCACAATAAGAAAAGGGAACGAGTTGTTACTCAATTCACCAGATATCAGAATGTTGGACATCTCGAATTACCTAAAAGCCCTGTCCCACGCAACCCAAGTACTAAATAATTCCACCCAAATAATCAACGAACATGCGGGAAATAAATCCACCCAATACTTCCATGAATTGGCCTCGGATGTCTCAGCGATTGAAAACAAGGAAATAATCATTAAAGATAATTAACTATTTTTAATTATTAATTTAAATAAACTTATTTCAAATAAAAACATTCTAATAATAAAAGTAAATAGATTAGGTGCATATATCATGAAGTGTCACATAAACCATAAAATACATAGTTGTGTTACATTAGTTAATGTTACTAAGTTATGTTACACACACCCACGCAGTAAAGACACAAACAAAAACAAAAACAAAAAAGTGTCACACAAACGATCGTTTATGATACACCCAAAAACAAACAGGGGGGAGGTACCCCCCCCCTATATTTTTTTTGGGTTCCTGTATTATTATGAACAACCCTATATCTCTATCAATCGGTCTAGGCACCCCATCCATAATTTATTAAAAAAGTAAAAAAAAACGGAATCATACCTTGACGGACATTAAATAATTAGGTATGATATAGTCATATCAATGGAGGTGTGGCAATGAATTTCTTAGAATTTAATGATAGATTTCTCGATGAGTTAGCAGTAATCAAATACTACATTAATATGAGGTACAAGAATGGGGTTAAATGCAATCATTGTGGATCAAGTAAAGTGTCTCATAGAGGTTCTTTGCCTAAAAAATTCCAATGTAACGGTTGCAATAACACATTCTCTATATTTAGAGATACGATATTTGAAAAATCTTGTACTGATCTTAGAAAGTGGATGTACGCAATACACTTATTCTTAAACTCTAAAAAGGGAATATCAGGGTATCAGCTACAACGTGAAATTAAAGTAACCTACAAAACTGCATGGCGTATGCTTAAACAAATACGTGGAGCCATGGGAAATATGGAAACTAAACAACAATTTGAGGCTATTGTTGAGATTGATGAAACATACATAGGCGGTAAGCCGCGTAAAACTAACAAGAAGGACAAAGACAAGGACGATCATAATAAAAGAGGTCGTGGAACTAAAAAGGTCCCTGTTATTGGTGTTGTTGATCGTTCAAGTAAGAAGGTACACGCTAAAGTAGCCAAGGTTAATGCTCAAGGTAAGAAATTATCAGGAAATCAGCTTTTGGCTGTCCTTGATGAGATATGCAAAAATGATGCTACGGTAATATCTGATGAGTTCAAAGGTTACAATAAATTGAAAAGTACTCAATACATCCATCTAAAGGTAGATCACACTAAAGAGTATGTTAATGGTATGGTTCATACAAATAATATTGAGTCATTTTGGGCAACGCTAAAACGTGGGATATATGGTATCTATCACCATGTTTCTACTCAGCATTTACAGAAGTATGTAGATGAGTTTTGTTTCAGGTATAATAACAAAGACAATAGGTTTATTTTTGATAATTTAATTCAGAAAACAGTTTTTATAGGAAATTAATATGAGTACAGCAATAATACAATGCGAAAGCAATCCCATCGAATTAAGAAATACACTATGGGGTAATAATCCCTATATCCCAAGATGGGTAAATATTGATAGTGTTGGCTTAGATCAATTTTTCACAAAAAAAAACATAGCGAAAAAATATTATCATTTATTTTTAGATTTTTTAAAACAAGAAAATGTAAATGTGGATGAATATACTTTTGTTGAACCCTCGGCGGGGAATGGATCTTTTTTCAATCTTCTTCCTAAAAATAGTCGTATAGGCTTAGATTTAATGCCATTAAATACAGATATTGAGCAAAAAGATTTTTTAGCATGGAATCCAAAAAAACAAGACGGCAAATACATATTTATTGGCAATCCCCCATTTGGATATAGGGCATGGTTAGCGTTAGTTTTTATGAACCATGTAGCAAAGTTTGGGGATTATGCTGGGTTCATATTGCCTATGGCATTCCAAAGTGACGGGAAAGGCAGTCCTAAACATCGAGTAAATGGTATGAAGTTAATACATTCTGAAATTATACCTACGGATAGCTTCTATACCCCACAAAATAAACCAGTTAAAATAAATGCTCTGTGGCAAATTTGGAAAAAAGGTAACAATATCATCCCTGAACCAAAAACTTGTAGAACGTGGTTGGATTTATTTACCGTGGATTTTAGAAAAGAAAGGCTTTGTGGTCAAAATAAAATTGAAAATGCTGATTATTTTTTACAAAGAACATTCTATAGCGAGCCTCCAAAATTAGTTACATGTTTTTCAAAAGTGAAATATACTTGTGGATATGGTTTAATCATAAAAAAAGATAAAGATAGGGTTTTAAATATTCTAAACAGAATAGATTGGATGGAATATAGTAATTTAGCAGCACATAATTGCAGACATATAAGCATGTATCATATAGAGAAAGTATTGGTTGATAATGGACTTTACGATGTGTAATTATCAAGAAATATTTTTAAATGTTTTAAAAAAACATGGCAATCACAAAAAATGGGATAATGCAGTATATAAAGATATTAAAATAATATCTAACACAAAAGTTGGCTCAGTTGGTCAAGACTTCATAGAAGACATATGCAAAAGCCTTAATATGAGTGTCAAGTTCCCATTGAACAAAAAGAAAAAACGAGCTGCTCAAAGCCCATGGGATTTAAAAATAGATGGAATTTCCTTTGAGTTAAAAACAGCAACAGAAGATGTCGGTGGTTGCTTTCAATTCAATCACATTCGTTATCATAGAGAATATGAAGCTGTACTCTGTTTAGGCGTAGCCCCAAATGATTTATATTTTAATGTATGGTCAAAGGCTGATATAACAACTGGAAAAGCGGGAAAATTGGTAACCATGGAAAAGGGAGCTAATGCCTCTTATAAACTAACAAAAACAAAAGACCAGCTAAAAAAGTGTGAGGAGTTTTATTCCATAATGAATGATTTTAGGAATCGCTATATGTCTGTAAAGGGATGATTCCGAAAAAAAATAAAAAAACAAAAGGAGAAAAAAATGATAACGGCATACGTAAGGGATACATTAGGGACACGGGACAACATATTTCAAACAGAGCTAATACTAGAGTATTGTCGAAAAAATAACATGGAGGTAGATGATTTTGTCAAAATAAAGTGCCTTTCGATTAACAGTAAAAACAGCCATAGGCTAGATGATTTTCAGGGGTTAGAGCGAGGGGATACTCTAATATCATCAGAATTGAGCTCTTTAGGACTAGGTCTGGCAACATTAATAGAACTGTTGAAATTATTTGATAAGAGAGGCATCCGGGCCATCTTTATAAAAAACAATCTTGACATTGACCCTACCAACAAAGACAACCCCGTATCAAATTCATTTATGAAAAATATATTAGCGATTCAAGAAATGCAAAAAAAGGTAAGGTCTGATGCAATTAAGGATCTCTATAATCAACGAATTGCCGAGGGCAAGCCATGGGGAAACCCGGTTAGCCGTCCCAGAGGCTCAAAACTTGACAAATATAGAGATATAATGTTAAAGTATAAGCCAATTGGTCGTAAGGGAGGTTTCTCTTATAGGTCAATCGCCAAAATACTGGACATCGAAGTGGGCATGAAAGTGACCCAGGAGACAGTCAGTAAATGGTATCGCAATGAAGAAAAAAAGAAAAAGAAACGTTGATTAAAAATCACGGGAGGCTTTATTGCGAGAAAATAAGGATGCTTTAAAAGAAAATGCTTATCTAGCCGTTGAGTGCTATTTAAAGTCATGTGTACCGGAGATTGAGACGGGGTATGGGGAGGTCAATATTTCATATAGTATGAAAATTGATAATGGGAAGCCCTCGGTTTTAAAAATAAAGCCTTCCACAGAAACCTGTTTAAAATACAGAAAAAACAATGTCTAATATTGATTTAGCTAGGGTTCGTCATAACTGGCAGATATCCCCCTTATCTCTTATTCAGCAGGTTCTTGGGTTTCATTTAACCCAAGACGAGTTAAATGTAATTGGTGAGAAGTTTGGAACAAAGCCTGGCCCAGTTAATTCACGATATCTATTGGACCCTCTGCAGATAGACATACTGGATAGCCTTGCGGGTTTATCTGCAATCAAGCATAAAAAGGCCAGGGGGATTGAATTAACACAAAATGAGTCAAAGTATGTTGATAAGAGGGGTGTTTCAACGCAGGCCGGTAAGGGGTGTGGTAAAACAACCATTGCTAGCATGGCCTCGCTATGGTTTGTTATTTCATATCCGTACTCAAAGGTTTTTCTTGTCGGCCCAAAATATGAGCAGGTTAAAAAAGCGTTGTTTGCGGAAATCGGAAAATGGATTGCTCGATCAATTGAAGTTTACGGTGATCGTAGTTTAATTAAAAAGCTTTTACATGTCGGGGCTGACGAAATCATTTACAAAGACCTAGACCCGGCTGTTCTAGCGACGAAGGTATGGGGCGCAAAGATTCTCACATTTAGTTCCTCGTCAGAAGAGGCAAAGCAAAAAGCGACAAGCCAGGGGCTTCATGCATCAAATATGTTATTCATTATAGATGAGTCTCCTGCTGTTCCTGAAAACATATTCGAAGTTATTACAGGCACCTGCACTGAACACAACAATCTTATTTTAAGCATTTTTAATCCGAACAAAAATACAGGGTGGGCAATTGAGGCCCATTCAGAAAAAATGAAGCACTTTTGGATAACCCATCAAATTAACTCTGCAAATTCATCGCTTGTCACTCCTGAGTCCATTAAATATAAGAGAGAGCGTTATGGGGTTGACTCAAACACTTACCGTGTAGAGGTTCTTGGTCTACCTCCATTAAATGATGATGGTAGTTTTATTTCATACCAATGGATAAGGGGGGCCGTGGATAATTACAACGATTACGAACCGGAGGCTGATGCTCCCTTAATATTATCCTTAGATGTTGGTGGCGGTGGAGATGTCAGCATGGTTGTTATTATGCACGGAAGAAAGGTTCTTGATTTTATAAAAAATTCAAATCCTTCAACGGAGGTTATTGCCATATGGTTTCAAAAGCTTATAGTGCAATGGGATCCTGATGAGGTATATGTAGATGCCAATGCGATTGGTCAGGGGGTTTACGACAAACTAAGAGCGGATGGTCACAAAGTTAAGGGATTAAAAATGCAGATGTCGTCTACCGGTGACGCTTATTATAGATTAAGGGATGAGTTAGCATACAAGTTAAGGGATTCATTTGAGGAGGGTGGTATCTACATACCCGATGATGAGGAATTAATTCATGAAATAACGCTGATGCAGGAAGATAAAGAGCATTCTAGTGGTAAGTTTAAGCTGTTATCAAAAAGAAATGCTAAGTTCAGATCGGAGATGAGGGGTAAAGTGGGCTATGAGTCACCGAATAAGCTAGACGCTTTAATGCAGTGCTTTTACAAGGATTACAATGTTTCATTAAATATTAAAAGAGAGAAAAAAAGTGGAGTAGATGAGGATGACAAGCTAACTCAGTTAGACGAATATGCTTGGATGGCATATTAAAATCAAAGGAGGTAATAATGCTAAAGTTAACAAGTAATGAGATAAATGATGGGGTTGAAAATGAAGATGGCCATAGGCATATCGTTTATATAAGAAATAAAGTTGAGTCTAATTCAATATTAAAAACAGGTGATCGAAAAGGTCATGGTATTATTGGGATGACATCAAAAGTGAATGGGCACTCTCATGAGGTTTGGGTGGCCCCCTCAAAATTTGTCATTGATCCAAAAACAGGGGGGCCGGCAATCGATCCCATGACCGGTTCACCTCAAATGACACCTGAGACATATTATATTGGAGAAGATTCCAAGAATGGGCACACACACAATATTGAAATGGAATACTTGCAATTAAACCCAGTTAAAAGAGAAAGGATTGAACATGATAATGTTGGCGATGATGATAAATCCAGGGTGTCAGACTATTTAAAAGTAGCCATAGATTCATATAGTTATGATAATCTTTTTTATTTAGATCAAGCTCAGAAGTCCGAGGCTTTATATCGTGGAGGGGATCATCAATGGCCAGATGAGGCCTTGTCAAAATTAAAAGCTCGTGGGGCCCCAGCCCTTTCCTTTAATTTGATAAAATCAAAAATTAATAGCCTAACAGGTATTTTTGGCTCTCGTCCAACCTCCCCAAAATGTAAACCCACCGAAACATCAGATAGTGGCGTAGTTGACATTATTAATACTCTAAATTCCCATGTTTTATCGAGAAATAATTACCCTCAGCTTCAAAGGGAGATCAATTCTGATCAAATTATTGGAGGGAGGGGCAACCTTAGCATAAAGTTAGATACTTCAATAAATCCTGAGGGGGATATTCTTCTGGATAAGTCGGAGTGGGACCAAGTTACATACATGCCACACAATAAGTTAGATCTTTCAGATTGTGAAGGGGTGTGCGCATGGGAGTGGGTTTCAAAAGATTATTTAAAAATGGTTGTGCCCGACGATAAGTTGGATTTGATCGAGGGGCTTGAACCATCTCAAAATATGATTACGCATATAAATACAGTGGTTCCAAATATTGCAAACTTTAAATTCAACGATATTCAAAGTAAAACATACAAATTAATGACGGTGACTAAAAAAGAATATAGGAAAAGAACTGTTATATTTAATCCAGATGATAAATATTATCTTGACGGCAGTGAGGGTACATTGCCTTCATGGTTATTAGACTCAAAAATAAAAAAAGAGATATTAACAATACCTGGTTTTGAAAAAGTTGAGCGGACAATTACCGAGTACTGGGTCGGTAAAATGGTTGGTGATATATTGTTTTCGGACAGGCTCAGTGAGTTGAATGGTTTTTCGGTCATTCCTTGTTATGCAACCAAAAGAAAGCACTTTGTTAAGGGGGAGGTCTTTGACCTTCAAGACGCTCAATTTGAAACCAATAAAAGGATTTCAACCTTAGTTGATTGTATGGGTAGGTTTGCATCTATTCCAGTTGTCTATGATTCAAATACTTTTGATAGTGATAAGCAACGACGGGACTACATGCACAATCGATCAAAACCAGGAAGTGCTTTACAGGTTTCAAATCAAGATAAGCCACCTAAAATTGAAGAGGCACCAAGATTTCCAACAGAGTTACTTTCTGTAACTGAATATATGGGTAAAATGGGAGATATCATTTCAGGGTTTAATTCAGAGGGGATCAGTGGTGTAAGGAATGCCCAATCAACACCATTGTATCGAGAAAGAAGGCAATCAGCACTTTCCTCTGTTGATTATATATTTTCAAATTTTGACGTTATGCAAAGAGAGATGGCTTTTCGATTAATAGAAATGTACAAGGCATTCTACACCCCAGAGCGAGTTTGGCGAATACTTGAAAATCAAAATGCAAAGCTTCTAAAAGAAGGGGCTGGCGGTGTTATGATTAATGGGCTTCCTTTCCAAAGGGTTAATTATAAATATATTAAGGATATTTGGGATAATTGCGACATAATAAGGTATGACATAGCGATATCCTACAGCGACTTCAACACCACAAAAGCAGAAGACGACTTAGCTATGGCTATATCAATGGCAAATCAAGGCGTGCCTGGGGTTAATGGTGAGTGGATCTTGGAATTTATGACAGACCTTACCGAAGAACAGAGGGCGAGGTTGCGTGGCATTGCTAATAGTGAGCAAACTCGTCAAGCACAAATGGCAAGTCAGGCTGGACAGTTAGAATTACAGAAGGTTCAACTCGGTATTCAGGGGCAAGCCCAGAGACAGCAGGCGCAAATTGAAGTTGATAAAGTCAATAAGATGGTCGATACAAAAATGTCTGAGGATAAAATAGAAATAGAAAGAATGAGGGTGGAGGTTGAGAGAATGAAGTTGGCCATTGAAAATTTAAAATCGCCAAACAGCAAATAATGTTTGACTATTTTATCATTTTTTGATATATATGTAAATATAAGTAATAAATATTTTTTAAGTTAGGTAGTGGAACAACCAAAGCCTTCAATGATAACTCATTGAGGGCTTTTTTTTTGATTTCATCTTAACTTAGAACGGAGAAAAAAATGAGTGAAAAAGAAGCTAATAATAATGAAGATAAATCAACATTGGAGACATTTCTCTATAAGGATAATTTATCTTCTGAAAATGGTGAAGCGGACAAAGCAAAAGATCAAGAAACTTTGGGCGAGAGCGACAAAGACACTGGTGAAGATGCTAAAAAGCCGAAGGTTGAAAAATCGAAAGCTACGTCTAAAAAGCGTAAAAAATCGAATTTCATTTTTGACCGAGATTATTACGAAAAAGAATTAGGTATAAACGATGAAAAAACACTAGACATTTTAAGAGAGAGAGATGAGGAGATCTTTAATAATCGAAGTACTATTGGAAATCAAGGAGCTAAAAATAAAGACTTGTCTGATATGCTTTTAAAAATTGAAGAGCAAAAAAAGGAGCTTGAGAAAAAATCGATCACTGATGAAGAGTTTGATGAGCTTTCGATGGAGTCGCCATCCAAGGCAAATCGTGCTAAACAGGAGTCTGAACAGGCCCTCGCTGAAAAGATGCGCTTAGACCGTGAAGCCAGGGTGATTCATAATCAATCGATATTATCAGACGATGATGACATAGGTGAGATGTCTGGCGACATTAAGGATATACTATCTAATGATATCCTTGCACTTGGAGGGGATGAGTCTATGGTAAATAAAGTCATTTCAAACTTTGAGTCAGATAAAATAGCTTCCTTTTCAACAGACGTTTTTTACAACATTATTCAAAGAGTTAAGCTTCAATCACAGATCAGTTCCAAAGATCAAGAAATAGAAAGCTTGTCGGGTCAGATCGAGTCCTTGAAGTCCGATTTAAGCCGGAACTCTAAGAGCATTGTAAGTAATATTAATAAAGCGTCATCTTCACCTCATGCTACCAATGGGTCGGTAGGGGATTCTGGAAGTTCCTCATTCGACAAATCCACATTGAGTACTTTTCTCTATAACGATGATCATTAAATGTGTTTTTAATAAAAAATAAGGAGAAGTAAAAATGCCGATTTTAGCCGAAAATAATATGACATTGCTGGATCACGCAATGAGAACCTCGAATAAAGGAACTCAAACATTCGTTAACATGCTCAGTCAAGACAACCCACTTGAAGACATTGTCTATAAAGAGGGCAATGAAAGTGATGGCGAAACAGTTAAGATCCAAAATGGATTACCAAAAGTTTACTATAAAAGATTTAACAAAGGGGTTCCTCCAAGCAAAAGCACTTACACGGAGCAAAAATTCAAAACATACCGATTAGTTGGTGCTACTGTAACAGATGGTGAATTAGCAAGAAAGGGTGGCAAGATAAACCAGCTACGAGAGCAAGATAAGCTGGGCCAGATTGAAGCTATGCAACAAAAGTTTGCATCTAATCTATTTTATGGTGATGAACTTGCGGATATGGATGCTTGCGACGGTTTAAATAAATACTATGCTACTTTAAGCCCGTCTCAAGGTGCAGCTTCAAGAAATGTTATTGATGCTGGCGGTACTGGAAGTGATAACGGCTCAATATACTTAGTTACCTGGGGCCTTCACTCTTGTTATGGGATTTATGATAAAGGGACTACGTTAGGTATTAATCACAAGGACTATGGCGAAACCATGGAAAAGCAACCCGACGGAACTCAGCTAGCCGTATTTAAAGATATGACAACCTTTTGCACTGGTTTGGTCATGAAGGATTGGCGGTATTCAGGCCGTATTTGTAATATTGATAGAAGCAACTTGGACGGTGGGTCTGGGGCATCTCTTTTTACACTTTTAACTAAGTTGATGCATACAGTAAAGTCGTCATCAAGTGGACGCAGGGTTTTATATATGGATGACACAATTCTTTCCAGCTTAGATTTGCAGGCTCAAACGCTTGTTAATTCTGGTGGAGGAATTACATACTCCAATGTCGATGGAAAGCAGGTCATGGATTACCGAGGTATTCCAATAAGAAAAATGGATTGCTTGCGAGTCAATGAACAGCGAGTGGTATAAGGGAAAGGAAAATAAAACATGTCAGCAATAGATAATTTTTTAGTCTTCGATGAAGACGCTCAACACTTAACAACTAGTTCAAGTACTAATGTTATTGATTTAGTTCATGCAAGAAATATTGGAGCTGGAAAATATATGTACCTAGAGTGTTTAGTGACTGAAAATTTCACTGATTCAGGTACTGATTCCACCCTCACAATAACATTAGAGACAGACAATGATTCTGCTATGACATCGCCAACAACTCTTCAAACAGTTGCCGTCATCCCTGCGGGATCATTAGTTGGTACTAGATTTAAATCAATACTACCCTCCACGCATGATTATAAACGTTACTTGTCAGTTAAATACACTATAGATAATGGAGATCTAACAACTGGAAAGGTCTCTACCTACCTGACTGATACCGATACACTGTATAAGGCATACAGTGATGCGAAGCCGTCACTATAGATTATGAAGGTAAGGGTAAAGGATGGACAAAAAGGGTTTTATTCTGGATTGATTCGGGAGCCGGGAGATATTTTTTATCTCTCGGATAAAAACTCTTATTCTAGTCGATGGATGGAAACTATTAAAGAATGTTCTAAAAAGCCTAAGAAGCCCAGTGAATTGATGGGAATTATTAAAGAATATTCTGAGAAGCCCAAGAAAAAAGACAAAAAAAGAGGTTCGTCTTAAATGGTTGCTGTGTCTGTAGGCCCTCTCTTAATAAATGCAACAACTACCGGATACGGCCCCATCAAAACACCCATTGGTAAAGATCGATCATACAGCATTGTTGCTGTAGCGGGTGCTGGGGCAAATGCGTCAGCATCCATTTCGATAGAAGTCTCTAACGACAATCTTAATTGGGTAGAGTTGGGAAGCATTACATTCTCAGATGTAAATGAAACTCCTATAACTAATGGGCTGACAAGTAACACCTCATGGCTATCTGTTAGAGCAAACATTACCAATATATCGGGTTCAGGTATGACCATTAATGGAAAGTATGGGGTCTTGTAATGCCCACAAGTAAATTTATAAATCCCGACATTGCCGGAGGAGGCAACGGTAGCGGAGGGCCCTCGGTAAATGTCGTCGATAATCTAACATCAACATCTTCAAATGATGCGTTGTCGGCAAATCAAGGTAGGCTATTAAATCAATTAGCAGGCAGTAAGCTAAGTCAAGAAGAATTAAAAGATATTTTAAATGATAAACAAGACTTGATAACAAATGTAAATTCAAGCCAAGTAAAAGAAACTTTAAACATAGATAATTTAGACAACACGGCAGATATGGATAAGCCGGTGTCTACACTTCAACAAAACCAACTCGACAATAAATCAAATATCATTCTTTCTCCGGTTGCCGGGAATGTAGTGATACAAAACAGCTACGGCCATATTCAGGATTCAGGCGAGACTATTGCTGATCTGAAAGACGGCTGGGATGGTGAAGTAAACACTTTTGCCGATTTACCTTTAGCCTCATCGAATAATGGAAAGAAATACGTTGTCAAAACGCCAACGGGAACAATTGTTTTAGGTACAAAAAAATATGCAGGGACTTACATTAGTAATGGAGCTTCTTGGAGCATTTTTGGTTACAAACAAGCAAGTGTTTTAAACCAGACACTTTCAGGCTTTACTCAAAACGCAACGGTTGAAAGCTTGGTGTCTAATGACTCAATATTGACATCTCTACAGAAAATACAGAAATGGTTTAGTGAATATTTTAGCAACTTAACAGGTGATATTCAGTCTCAGATAAATAATAAAGAAGAAAAAATATTAGCAAAAAGCTATGTGGATGCTCAAGTCACAGATATAAAAACAGTTATTGATAATTGGAGTTCGCAAACTGCTTTAACTGGTTATAACTATCAGCTACACGCAAATTACTCAGGGCCAGACATTACAATTGATGATTATTATAATATCTCTTTTACTGGAACGAACAATCCTGCTGGGTCTCCACACACTGTATTTTACGATAGATCTCTCACACTAACGGGATCTAATTGTACAAGAATAAAAATAATAAATATAAATATAGAGAACGGATTAATAGTAAATGGAACCCTGGGTAGGCATTACTTTGAAAAATGTAGCCTGGGCGGTCTAACAGTTAGTTCCACATCGAATTGGATGGTTTTTACTGATTGCACATTTGATGGGCCAGTCACAATAAATAGCAACTTTGCAGGTGTTATTTATTTTGTTAGGTGTGCCTTTAATGGGCAGTCATTAACTTTAAATAACTACGTTTCGACTCAAATAGCCCTTATTGAATGTTCAGGTTTATCTAGCATTCCATCAAACGCATTCAAGTCAGGCATGACAGCTTTAACATCAGGAGTTCAGTCTTTTTATTTGAATGGCAGTGCATTGTCTACAACCCCAAGCCTAACCTTAAATCAAGACAGCTTCTATGTTGGCGACGTAAACGGAAATTCAAGTCAAAAAACAGCGGATGAAGTGAAAACAATTTTAAACTTAAATATAATTGATGAAAACAATCATATTAAAGAAATCAATCTTAACCCTAACGTTACTTTGGCGGGGCGCACATTCAATACCGCTGGTAAATTAGTTCAATTGGATACCGATGGCAATAATGGGCCAAGACTTCCAATACTGGACGGCTCTCAATTGGTTGATATTGATATAACAAAAGTAAAAAATTCCGACGATGAATCTTTACCAACAATTTTAAATTCAAAAGCTGATGCCGGTTCTTTGGGATTAATTGATGACAACGGAGTTCAAAAATATGAAAAAATAGAAATGCGGTACGGGGAATATAATGACGGATATACTGAAGGTGGTCTTGCTAGATTTGAATCATATACAAGCAAACCAAATGTTTGGGGTGTGCGAAGAGTAGATGATACTTTTTTATGTATACAAGCAAGTAATGGACAATTTTATGCTTACGGATTTAACACTATTTCAGACAAAAGAATCAAAAAAGACATTAAAGATATATCAATAGAAACGATCGACAAATTATCTAAAATCAAGCCAAAAACATTTGTCTATGATGGTATTAGTGAAGATACACATATTGGTTACATTGCCCAAGAGCTAGAAGAGACTGGATTGGATTTTGTTGTTACAGATACTCTTGAAGAGCAAGATTTTAAAACAGAAAATGAAGCAAAAGAATACTTTGATAAAGCCAAAAAACAAGGTTTTGAACCTAAAATTAAACAATCTGGTAACGGCTATCTTGTTACTTACAATAAAAAAGGTGTTAAATATAATGAAATAGCAGTGCTTCAACAAGCGTTGATTAATGATTTGCATTCTGTATTACGTACGCAAGGATTAAGCTTTTTAATTGATGACATTAAAGAGGTCTATAATAACGAATACGACAACACATACGAAGTCTTAACGATTCAAGGCGATCTAATCAAATCAATTGAAAAAAACGGCAATACCCAAGAGCAACGTATTGATGTGTGGGTGGCCAATGGTGGCAAGGTTATAAATAAAGTTTTAACTAAAGATAAAGCTATCGATTTAATTAAAAAAGAAAATAATAGACGTGTTAGAACAATCGGGAATAAGGAGCTAAGTAAAAATGAGTGGCTTCAAAAAACTCAAAATTCTCAGGATGTCATAAATAGGTTCACATCTCAGTTAGTCGGGAAATCACTAAACGGTAGGATTGTTGGAAAAGAGGTTACTCAAGCCCAATATAATAATGCCGTTAAGCTCATTGAGAGAAAGGACCAATATGTTTTTCATTATCACGAAAAACTAAAGCCCATGATCCATTCGATGAAAGATTTAGAGTTAAAATCATTTGATCCATTTTCAGATGCCCTTTGGGAGGGATTAAATTAATGAAAAAATACAAGCGAAACCCAAGCGTTAACGATATTTTAAAATCTGTTATTCGTATTCTTGGTGGATATATGGAGGGAAGTGAGCCGACACTTGAACAGATGGAATCAGCACGCCGTGCATTTAACTCATACTTAGACACCTTAGACGAAGGTGGTAGTCGGTATTTTTTAAGAAGGGATAGGCAGTATGTTTTTCCAGAAACTAGCGTCGTATTACAGGACGGTAAAAAATATAGGTGTATCAAATCGTTTGAAGCACCAAATATAACAACCTATGAAGTAAATACAAGTTACGGAGAAGGCGACACCGTTTATCCAGATACATATAATGGCTATTACTACGAAGCAATTTCTTCTGGAATGTCTGGGCAGTCGCCTCCCTCTTTTCCAAATATCCAAGGGAAAACAGTGGTTGACAACGAATTAACATGGAAAACAATTCCCGATCAAAAGCCTTCTATTGGAAAAAATTGGAGGACTTTTTTTGTTGAGGATTCTAGCCTTTCTGGCGGGTTGCCTTATGCCCCAGGTGAATACATTAGATCTGGGACTTTTCAGCTTCAAGAAGATGAGGTATCTATTGAGGAGGCATCTATAATGATAAAGGGTGAAGAGTCTAAATTGTCGATTATTTCCGATTTTGACTACTCAGACATTCAGGATAAAACACTTGAGTCCAACCCAACGCATTTGTATATTAAGCACTCTGGGCTGGTCTCAACAGCAAATCTTTGGCCAAGCCCAAAAAGTATCGGTCAAGATGGTTACATACTTCACTATAAAGTAAGAATAAGGATGGTAAATGACTCAAATGAGCTAAACCTTCCCGATTCGATGATACCATCTGTCATATTTAATGTGGCTAACTTATTGGCCCCAGAATACAATATATCGGCAGATATGCAAGTTTTAATGTCTCAAAGGGCTCAAAACTTAGATAAGGGAACAAAAGGTTTAACGCTCCCGGAGACAACAAATATTGTCGTCAGTAATTATTAGGAGGTAACGTAATGGCATCAAGTAAAGCTAAACAAATGGATATTTTTATGGGTGGGATGACCGACTCTTCTGGAAGGCCACTACGTGACTATCGAGTTTATTTTTGGGAAAGTAGTGGCGCAAGCACACCCAAAACGGTGTGGGAAGATATTAATAAAAATAATATATTGGATCAGACCAACGGTGTAGTCCTTGGAAACGCTGGAGAGCGTGCCATTTATGGCGATGGTGAATACTATGTTCAGATTAAAACAGCAGAAGGAATTTTGCATGATTCATTTTCTGCTTCCTATACATCTGGAATTAGTTTTGGCGGAATTTATAATGACGTTGGATCGAATTACGGGACAAACGGGGCATCATTGCAGGAGGCTATTAATGAGGCAAATCCGAACTTATCATACATATTTTTATTAAAAAATAACACTTTTACTTTAAGTTCACACATAACATTCCCATCGAATATTATATTAAAGATAGAGCCAACAGCTACGATTAATTTATCTGGATATAATTTAACAATAGAAAGAACTCCAGAAATTGGAGATTATCAGGTTTTTATAGGGGGTGGAAATGTAATATATGGATCAATGGTTAAGTCATCAAGGGGGGTATGGAGAAATGGTGATTCTGGAGATCAGTTTATTGATTTCAAAACTGAAATTAGACAGAATGGCAGTCCTGCCATAAGAAATATAAATGTTGATTATGGATATAAATATGTTTTTAATGGGGGTAATTTCAATGTGTCTGAATTGTCATCGCCAGCAATGGGGGTAAGCGTTGATGATAGAGGTGGGTCTACATATTACGGGAAAAACGGAAATATATATTTGTCTAAAAACACAAATATTACAGATATCGCGATTCCAATTAGCGACTCAGCTCATCCAAGATGGGATTTACTCGAAATAGACACGGCCACTGGAACATACTCTATAAATCAAGGGGTGGCATCTGAGGTGCCAGCATACCCAATATTGACATCTGACAAAGAGCCGATTGCATATATATATGTTAGGGCTAACGTTTTTTCTATTTACAATAGAGACATTTTAGACGCTCGAATATCAATAAAAAGCAAAAGTGTTGATGGGCATTTCAAAACGAATTTTTCAATTGACCAAAAAGAGGATACTGAGCCAAGTGAGTTATGTAATCAACAAGCATTTCAGCAAATACCATTTAGCACTAAATTTGATTATTTACAGCCAGACAAAACACGTTTACAAATTGTGGAAACAGTGGTGGTTCCAGCGTCACCAGTTAATGGGGAAATTGTTTATACGGGACCATGGGTAGAAGAACTATATTTTGCGTATTCGTCTGGCATTGTTCTAACAAGCCCTCAAACTTCTGAGGGAACCGCAACTTTAAGTTTTACTGGAGTCAGTTGCAGTGTCTCACTATATGAAACATCAAATGCCCTATCGACTTTCTATGTTGAATTAAGTGTCGATGGGGGAGCTACATGGATAAATAAAAAAACAGTTACTACAAATAGTTTTAGTGGTGGTAGAACAGGAGTAATACGAAGTTTGTATCAAGGTTTAGAGTACGGAGATTACAAAGTAAGAATAACAAATAAGGTTGTAGACTCCACATACATATCGATTGAATCTTTTCAGTATGCCACTTACATGGTACAGTCGCCAATCACTCAAAACGCACTAAAAGAACAGAGCCCATCATCACTAGACGATGTACCGCCAATGACCACATTGATAGGCAAACCAAATGAAGAAATCTCTGGAGCAGTTGAACCTCAAGGTGGTTGGAACTCTGGCTTTATAATTTTACGGCAAGCTAATCACACAGTGGAGTTTCAGTTTTATGGTGATAAGATTTTTTTAAATACGTTTTCATCACCGCCGTATACCTCAACTATTGCAGTTGAAATTGATGGCGGAACAGACAATGTTAAATCAGCAAGCATTACCATCCCATATTATGCTCATAGGTCACTTTGGGTACGCTTAGACGATGGAAGCTTAACAGAGGGTAAACACACAGTAAAAATTACAACGGTAATAACATTGGGTGGCCTTTTTAATATCGCAGGCTGGGCCACTTACTCAAGTAAGGCCCCAACAACATGCTCTCGATCATTAATTTGTGGCAAAGATAGTTATTCGGTTGGTGTCGATGATTTAGCTTTTAATTTTTCCGGTGCGTGGACTAGGAATTATAGCACAGATTGTTTTTTAGGCAGGTTTATCAATACATCATCTCTTTCAGATTATGCAACAATAACGACACCTGCAAACGTAAAAGCAATATATTTGATTTCAACTATTCAGACGAATTATGGTGAAGTAAAAATTAGTCTCGGCGGGCCGTTGGCTAACGTGCGCTATCTTAATTTAAAGACATCGAGAAGTTTTGGTCAGACCTGCATGATAAGCACGCTGTATGATTCTTACATGGATGGAATCAATTTGGACTCAAAGGAGCTACGCATTACTAATAATGGGTCTAACGAACTTGCGATAGAGGGTGTTATTTTTGAGTGTGGCGAGCCTGTGGAAAAGGACTATATTAATTGTATGCCGAAGTGGACAAGGCGTAACAACTCTATGATTGCCGAATCCCCTGTAAGTACATCACAGCGTATTGATGTGTATGGGTCTAAATCGGACGGTTCAGAAGGAACGAAACCAGTAGTTCATAGTGGGTTTTGCTACCAAAGCCCAGGGCAGAATATTTTTTACCGTCACGGATTAAATATCGCCATGGAAGATTACTCGGCAGATGTTTGGCATGGAGTGATTGGTCATTCACCGTTCCCTGGTCTTCTATATAGCCCAGGAAGTACATACATTAATCCGCGAGGAGATGCAGGCTTAATTTCTGTCGATACAACAAGTGACGGCTTATATAAAAAAGCGCAAATAAAATTAAGGAGGGTAATTTAGTGTTTAATTATTATATAAATTCCAAACTTATAGAGTCTTGGCCAAAAGGTAGTCCAAGAAAATTCAGATTTGGGGAAACACATTATATTGAAGTATCTCAAGGAGTTGAGCTAAAGGACACTAAAGTCATTAATGACAAAACAGACATTTCCGACTATTCTGATTATGATTACATATCCGCTCGAAAGCAAAGTTACGGTTCTTTAGAGGAGCAAATAGAGTTCATCGCGGAGAATGGTGTCTCATCTTTTAGGTCAAGGCAACTAGCCATCAAAAGCATGTACCCAAAAACACCAATTGATTCAACGAGTGAGTCGGAGAATCTAAAAAAATGACTTTGAAAAAAATTTTTCGAGAGGATTTACACCCCCCTTTTAATGGAACAAAAACTGATTTTGAAGACCTGATATATAATCACAAAAAAGAATTAGATATGTGGCGTAAGAATAGGCCAATCCCTAAATATGACATTATTAATGATTTATTAAATCATGGAACTCGAAATGATTTTGAGCTTCTTTATAAAAAAGATTATATCAAAAGGGATCGGATTTAATGGCATATCAATCCATCCCACTTGATAAACCGTATTACAATGTAGATAGCACTAGCCTTACATCAAACGTATCTGTTGTAAAAAACGGATACATCGATGAGATGGGGGCATTCCATAAAAGAGCTGGTTATCGATTGTTTTGCGATTTAGGTACGTTGTCTGAGGTGGCTGGTGTGTATTGGTCTGAAAATGAAGAATGCCTCATTGCAGTGTCAAACGGCAGGACGTTTAAAATAAATAGCCCCTTTGGTGATAAGGTTGATATTACAGGGGATATTATTAATCCGCATGTAAGGGTGAATTTTGTTGAAAAAAAATATGGTGGTGCTAACTATTTATTTATGGTCGCTAACTCATCACCAGTTTTTACAAACTTTACAGATGCAACACAAAAGCTAACCCCTACATCAAATCCTCCATTAACAGGCACGGGAACCCCACCAACCAACTGTACCCATTTAATACATTTTTTCAGCTATCTTATCGGTAACAATAAAGGTGATATGGCGTGGTCATTCAGTTATCCAGGAAACCCTTTTCAGTGGGACGGGGCCGACTCCTATGACATAACGAGTCAGGAAAATGTTGAGGGGATATACAAGGGAGCTTCTAATTTTATGGTTTGCTCTAAATCTACATTGGATATATGGGGTAATAGTCGGTCATATACAGACCCTTTTTTAAGTCCTGTAAAAGCGCAGTATAGTCAAATAGGGCTGGCCTCGCCCCATGCTTGTGTTGTTATTGATGGTGATAAGATGATCTTTTTAGACAAGACTCGAAGGCTTGTTGTCATTCAAGGCACTTCTTACATAAACTTAGGCTTACCCATAAATAGAGAAATTCAAAATTTAAGCACGGTGAATGATGCAGTAGCCTTCAATATTGCAATTGATGGAAAGCAGTTTCTTTTACTTAATTTTCCACAAGAGAAAAAAACCTTTGTTTATGATTATATCAGTAAATCGTTTTACAAATGGAGTTCCTACGATGAGTCGATATCGCAGGAGTCTCTATTTAGAGCGAACTGCTATGCGTACTGCTCTGCGTGGAATAAACATATTATTGGAGATATTGATAACGGAAAACTGTACTCTTTAGATAACGATCATTATAGCGACGACTCAAATACAATTAATGCCGAAATAATTACAGGTCACATTAATTATGGGTCTGATGCGGTGCTTAAAAAGCCGAGGTCTGTATGTGCGAGGATAAAGCGTGGAGTGGGCAAAGAAACAGATGTGTATGACTCTCCAAGAATATTGGTTAGACATCGTGACAATGGTGGTACATGGTCAAATTTTAAGGAGGTTGATCTAGGCAAGGTGGGAGATACAGAGTTTAAGGTGAATTTATATACGCAAGCATCAAGTTACTACACACGACAATATCATATAAAAATGCCAGACCCAGCACCGTTCGTATTAAGTGGAATGTGGGAGGAGTTTTAATGCCAGCAATCATCCCGTATAAATTACCAGAAATTTCTACAACTGATTATCCTGATGCAACAGATTTAAATACAGCAATAACTTTGATAAATGAGTTAAAAGGATATGTTCTTGAAAATGAAATAAATATTCGAGAGCAACTAAATTTAGTTATTGAATCTATTGAGAGTATTGATAGGAGGATCGAAAAATGAATGTTTTAAACGCTAATATAGAAGATATTTATGAAATGGAGGCCATCGGAAAAAAGAGCTATAAAAAAATGGGTTTAGAGGAGATTGGTATTGAGTATAGCTCGGAGACGTTTTTAAATAATATGAAGCTATACATACAAAGTGAACACCTTATTGTTTTAAAATGCGTGGAGAATCAAAAGATATTAGGAGGTATTTTAGCCACTTGTTATCCACAGCTTTACTCAAAAAGTTATATCATTCAAGAGTTTTCAATGCAGGCCGATCCTGATTTATCAGATATTAAACAGGGTAGGGTTATTGTAAAATTAATTGATGCTTTGGAAGATGTAGCTAAAGATCAAAAGGTTGATTTGGTAGGTATAAGTATTATGCCCAAATACGATATATCTAAATATTTGGAAAATAAAAACTATAAAAAATCAGACATAAACTTTATTCGGAGGTTAAGTTAAAATGGCAGCATCAGCAGTTATAGGTGGAGCAATTCTAGGAGGGGTTGTCGCATCTAATGAAGAGAAAAAAAAGGCTAAAAAATCACAGCTAAAGGGAATAGGTGCAGGAAAGAGTAATCTCGAAGACGCTAAAAAGGGAACCTATAAAACACAATACACATTACCAGACGGGAAAAAAGTAGGTTATGATGAGGCCGTTGAATACATCAAATCGGAACAAAAGCCAGCATTCTCAAAAGATGGAAATGCTATTTTTGATATGTTTGAGCCAATGGAAGATAAATTAGCAAAGCTTAACCCGGAAGAGGTTATTGACGAAAAGGGTTATGACCAATACATGCAGGACGCAGAGAATAGAGTCGTTGATGCAAGGGATGGAGCCTTAGAATACACTCAGCAAGGGCTTGATAATTCCATTCGTGACATTGAAAAGGGGCGTGACGATGCATTGGGATCAATACAAAAAGGTATGGATCAAATGTCAAGCCAGTACGGAGGGGCTATTGATAGGTATGAACCCTATGCACAAGCTGGTAATAAGGCTCTTTCAATGTACATGGACACGTTTTCAGGAGATGGGAGTTCCAGTATATTGAACTCTCCGATATTTAAAGCTAAACAGCAACAGATGAATAAGGCCATTGCTGTTCAGATGGCTCAGACTGGACGAGGCGGTTCCATGAAATCAATTGAGTCAACATTTGCTCCCGCTCAACAGAATTTAATGGCTCAAGAATACAACGATTATTTTAGGCGATTAAACCCAATAATAAACTATGGCTACAATGCCTCATCAAATCAGGCCAACCTGCAATCCCAGATGGGGAATAATTTAATGAAGGGAAATAATTTAATGGGAACCACATCGTATAATGCAGGAATGCAGTTGGGAGCTAATCAAATGAATGCTAATAATAATATGGCTAACATATATCAAATGGGCGGTAGCCAGCTCGCTGGTCTCTCTCAGGACCAGGCAAATATGCAGTATCAATACGGGACAGACCAAGCAAACCTCTCAGTTGGAGAAGGTGTGGCCAATGCAAATTATCATAATGCTATTTCGGGATCGTATGATAATTTAGTTAATTCAGGGGCTCAGTTGGCGGGCAATTTTATGGGGGGAGTTTAAAAAATGGCAATAGACATTTCATCATATATAGGTCAGGTAAGGTATTCTTCCGGCTCAAATCCAATTGACGCATATTTGAAAGGTTCTGAAATGAAAAGTGCGAGAGAGTACAGGGAGGGGCAGACAGAGTTGGCTAGAGAACAGCTTGCATTAGATAAAAAAAAGTATGAAGATCAAAAGAGAAAATCACTAATACAATCTCAGACAAATAACATTATCAAGCCAGCATTAGAGGTTCTTAGAAATGATTCCTCACTAACATCAGAGGAGAAATCGAAAAGGATGGAGGAGGTTTTAAGCTCGGTTCCAGAGGCTAATGATAATTACAAGGGCGTTAAGTTTATGTTTGAAGATCGTAAAATTAAATTCAGTCAAATATATAATAAAAATAACGCTAAAACAATGACAGATGCCAGAGTCAGAGAATATATAATGAATAGCAATCAAGATATGGAGGCATCTGGATATATTGGTGAAAATGGGCAAATAAATATAGATTCATTGGAGCCTATTAGTGAAAATCCCATAGATAAAAAAAGACCAAGCGCAACAAACTATAGCAGTGTTTTTAAGACACTTGTTGACGATGGGGCTTCTCCCGAAAAAGCAGATAAATTGGCTAAGTCAATGCTAAAAGATTTCGACAGTAGCTTTTCAAATCGACCCACTCCTGAGCCTTCACAAATAAGTGATGCAGTATCTATAGACTCAACCGATAAACCAGATGATATTGAGTCGTTTTTTGAGTCGGAGTTAGGTGAATCATTTAATCAGGAAGAGACTCCGGAGCCTGACCCCGATGTTGATTTTAAAAATAAAATAATCTCATTAAAAGAAGAGTACAAAAAAAAGAAGCTCAGGACATCTGGCCCAGACAGCATACTTTATAAAAGATATGAAAATGAGTATAAAAATAAAATTGATGCGTTAAGGTCAGAGATAGGGTCATACAAAAAAAAATCAAATAGTAGTTCAAAAACGTATAAATTTACTGATGAAAAATCCGCAGAGGATGCCGATAGAAATGGGTTAATACCCAAAGGTTCTAAAGTTGAAGTTAATGGAAAGATATTTATTGCTGATTAAAGATTATTATGCCATTAGTTCCAATTGAAGAATATCAAAAAAAGGAAGAGGGTAGCGGTAAAGATCAAAGTATGCTTTTTAAGGCTCTTGACTTTATAAATAAGCCTCAGTACGCAGTAGCAAACGCCATTTATCAAGCATACACTGATGATGATGCCAAGCTGGGTAAGTCATTATGGGATGGTTTTACATTAAAAGAAAAACGATCAGTAGGCGACACCTTAAGAGAAATTGTTGAGCCAGACTCAAAAATGGGCAAGCTCGCTGTTGGAACCGCAGGTTTTGTTGGTGACATTCTAACTGACCCTTTAACCTATACAGGAGTTGGCCTTGTTGGTAAATCAGGGAAACTGTTAAAGGGAGGTACCGAAGCGAAAAGAATGGCTAAAGCTGTTCGGGCATCTGGCGATACCGGCCAATCAAAAAGGGTTTTCACAGCGTCCGTTCCTACTGGAATTAGAAAAAATCCACTAAAGCCAATAAAGTTTGAAGAAAAGGTTATTCCCGGAAGTGATATGATTGCAGAGCCTATTGCCAAGGGATTGGGGAAAATATCGGGAAAATTAAAAAATGATCTTGGCCCAATATCTGACGTTTTAAACTCTGTTGGGGAAACTATATCAACAAAGTTTCGTCCAATGAATATTGATCCTGTCGAATGGCAAAAAATATTAAGAGCAAAAGATTTAGCAAAAAATATACGATCAAACATAGAGTTGGACACTATTGAAAAGTCTCGACAAATTAAAAAAGCGTTTAGGGATGAGGGGTTAAGTGATGACGATATTGCCAATATTACGAACCAGCTAGAAACTAAAAAAACGATTACTAGCACTGGGGGTAAAATGGCAAAACAGTTTAGCGATGAAATGTCAGAGATGTACTCAAAGACTGGTCCGTCAGGTAAGAGCCTTATTGACGATGATAATATTGATTATGTTCCTCATGTACTAGAAACAAAGTCAAAAAAATATCAGGATGCACTTGGTTACAATAAGCGTGACTTTACCACATCTAGCCCATCTGATATTTCACGAACAATACTTAAATACACTGATGGTGGGGAAGAGTTTATATTAAGCGAAAAAACGGGTAAGTATTATCAAGATGGAAAGTTTAAGGGGAAACTAACCCCTAAGCAATTAAGTGAAATGGACCCAGACAACATATCTCAGGCGAGTATATCCGATATCAATAAGGGTTATGGGGATATCGTTTTTTCATCATCACTTCCAAAGTTAATGGCTATTCAGGGAATGCGAACTGCAAAAGTTGTTGGTGGAGACACTTTTTTTAAAGAGGTGCAAAAGATAGGAAAAAGAGTCCCTAAAGAGGGTATGATTGAGTCTACAGCCCCGGAATTAAAGGGATTGCATTTTAACCCAGAGGTTGTTAAACATATCGATAAAACGTATGAGTCATTAAAGCCTCAAGCTGTAAATGATTTCATGTCAAAGTATGACAAAATTCAAAATGCATGGAAAACATCTGCGACATTTTGGAATGTTGCTTTTCATACGAGGAATGGCATATCCAATGTATGGCAAAACTCACTGGCGGGAGTCGATAACCCTGCTGACTATATGAGAGCTTCTCGCATCCAGATGGGCTCAAGAAAAGGAATTGATAACCTATCCGCAGAAGACCAAAAAATAATGAAAGAGTATAGGGCTCAGGGGCTTGATACAACGGGTCATTTCAGTGGTGACATTGAGGAGTCATTAGAAGCTCAAATCAATTCATTTTTTGATGAAGCTAAAAAAATAAAATCATCAAGTGGCATTTATGAAAAAGCCAAAGCTACAGGGAAAACAGCCCTCACCGGAATGAATAAAGCGAGTGGAGCCGTGGGCAATGCCGTAGAGAATAACGCAAAAATAGCTCATTTTATCGCTAAAAGAAATGAGGGTTTGTCACCATTTGAGGCTGGGCGATCAGTAAAGAAATACCTTTTTGATTACGGAGATTTAACGAGAGTTGAAAAGGATGTGTTCAAAAGACTAGCTCCATTCTATACGTTTAGTAGAAAAAATATCCCACTTCAAATTGAGACACTGATTAAAGACCCTTCTCGACAATCCAAGTTGATTAAACTTAAAAATAATGTAGAGGTTTATTCGGGTGAAGATAAGACTAGTGAGATATTACCAGAATATTTAAAGCAGGCAAGCCCTGTATTTATTGGAAGTAAAGACGGTAAGGTTAGATATATTAAGCTTGAGGGCTTTTTACCCACGGCTGACTTGAACAGATTAAGCAATCCTGCTCAAGAGATGATCAACAACTTTACGCCTTTACTGAAAGCTCCAATTGAACAATTGACGAATCAAAACTTCTTTTTTGGGCAACCACTAACTCGGCAAAAGGGGGTTAAAGGGTTTGCAGGATATGGGGAAAGAGACTACCTGTTCACCCGAATACCTGGGCGGTTAGAGCATTTAGCTAGGCTGTACCGCCCTCTATCTGAGATAGATAAAATAATTGGAAGGAGAAGTAGTGGTCAGGATTCGTTTGAGAAGTTTTTGAATTTGGGAGTTGGTGGAAAAATATATGAGTATGATGTTAATGAGTTATTGAAAAAATTTGACAGATTAACAGAAGAAGAGGCTAGAGGAATAAAATACCAAATAAATCAGCTTAAAAGAGAAATAAAGAAAGACCCAAAAAAGGAGCGTGTGAATAGAAGAGATATTAAACAACTGATGATTTTATATAAAAAGAAAAGGCTTTACGCAAAAAAACAACAACGTGAAGCAAGGCAAAAAATTAAATAGGAGAAAATGATGGTTGGAATTTACAGTGACTCAATCAAAAAGATAAAGAATGTAAAAAAAAGAGGCGTTATGAAAAATAAGAGCCCTAAGGGGAAGTTCACTAAGCGAGCCTCAAAAAAAAGATGACTATTAAAAGAGGCAGTGAGTCATTTTCAGGATACAATAAACCAAAACGGACACCGTCGCATAAAACAAAAAGCCATGCTGTTTTAGCTAAGGAAGGCGATAAAATTAAGTTAATTCGCTTTGGTCAAAAAGGCGTGTCTGGGGCTGGAAATAAAACGGATGCAAAATCTAACGCTAGAAGAAAATCATTTAAAGCCAGGCACGCTAAAAATATTGCAAAAGGAAAAATGAGTGCTGCTTTTTGGGCAAATAAAACAAAATGGTAAGTGAAGATTTGTTGGCCTTAACTTATGAGAATCATCCGTCCTTATTCTTAATAGGAACAACTCTTTTTTTTTCGTACACCTTTAATAAGTTTATCGCAACAAAACCGTGGGTAAACAATAAAATAAAAGTGGTTCACTCTGTCATTAAAAGTGATCGTGAGTCAAATGAAAAAAGCATAATGGCTTTAAGGCTCAACCAGGAAGATATTCAAAAAAACGTTAATGATTTAACTAAGGCATCAAGGGATGTGGCTAAGTCCACAGCTGTTTTGCAGGCAACTGTTGAAACGCATTGGAATTTACAGAAAAGAGAAAAGTAGGTAGATTGTACACTATGAACTCAGAAGAAATTGTGGCCAAAGTTTTAGAGATCGATAATAAGGTTTTAGCTCACGATAAGTTCTTTAAAGATGCCGTACCTCTTTTACTGTCGATGTCTAAGTCTGTTCAGATATTATCGCAAATGCAAATAAGTGAAGCTGTGACATTTAAAAAGGCTTACAGAGATATTATTAAATCATTGAAGTCTGATAGCGATAAGGTTATAGGGCTTGACCTGGGACCAATAAATAATAGTGTTGACAAAGATTGAAATTTTTTATAAATTTATTTTACGAGTTCCCCTGGCCTATAAAGCTTTCTTTATTTTTGGTATATTTAAACGTTTGCGTAACATATGGCCAGGGGCGTTTTGATGATGGATCAGATAACTTAATCTTCTAAGGCCATATTTAAATTCATTTTTTCAATCCTCTTTTTTCAATTTTAATTTTAAAAAATTCCTTCCTCAATCAAATCCTTGATCGCCTTAATATGTGCATCGATATCCGCACCCTTCTCAATTAAAAAAACGACCACATCCCAACTCTCATAATAAGACGCAAGATACAGGGGGGTTTCGCCATTGTCATTTTTTTGATTGATATTGGCCCCCTTATCAAGGAAATATTTCACTAAATCCAAACGGTTAGATGCTGAGGCTTGATTAATTGCCGTATTCCCACCGTTATCTTCTTCATTGACACCCACCCCATTCTCAATTAAATATTTAGCCAAATCCAAATGGCCATAGATTGAAGAAGCATGGAGGAGTGTTTCGCCATTGTCATTTTTTTGATTGATATCCGCCCCCTTATCAACCAAGCATTTCACCACATCCAGATTGCCATTTTGGGATGCAACATATAAGGGCGTCGCACCATGGTTATTCGCTTGATTAATATTCGCCCCCTTTTCAACCAAGCATTTTACGATATTCAGATGGCCGTTTTGAGATGCTATCAAAAGTGGGGTGTCACCATGGTTATTCGCTTGATTAATATCGGCACCATTCTCAAGCAAGTATTTCACCACATCCAGATGGCCATAATAAGATGCAACATACAGGGGAGTCGCACCATTCTTATTCGGTTTATTGATATCCGCCCCATTCTCAATCAAGAATGTCACCACATCCAGATTGCCATTTTGGGATGCAACATACAGGGGCGTACAACCATTCTTATTCGGTTGATTGATATCGGCCCCCTTTTCAATCAATTCTTTTGTGTTTTTTAAATTGTCACTAATAATTTTTTCCAATAAATTCATTTTTTCGCTCCTTTTTCAATCAAGTATTTCACCACATCCAGATGGCCTTGTTGAGATGCAACAAAAAGAGGCGTTTCACCATGCTCAGTATCAGCTTTATTGATATCTGCGCCCTTTTCAATCAAGAATTTCACCACATCAAAATGGCCGTTGAAGGATGCAATATACAGGGGCGTAACATTATCTTTACGGGCTTGATTGATATCCGCCCCATTCTCAATCAAGAATGTCACCACATCCAGATTGCCATTTTGGGATGCAACATACAGGGGCGTGTCACCATTATTATTCAATTGATTGATATCGGCCCCATTCTCAATTAATTCTTTTGTGTTTTTTAAATTGTCACTAATAATTTTTTCCAATAAATTCATTTTTTCGCTCCTTTTTCAATCAAGTATTTCACCACATCCGGGTGGCCATAATAAGATGCTATCCACAGGGGTGTCGCACCATTATTCTTCAGTTGATTGATATCCGCCCCCTTTTCATGAAGGTATTTCACCACATCCAGATGGCCGTTTTGAGATGCAACATATAAGGGCGTCGCATTATCTTTACGGGCTTTATTGATATCCGCCCCCTTTTCATGAAGGTATTTCACCACATCCAAATGGCCATTGTAAGATGCAACATGCAGGGGCGTACAACCATTCTTATTCGGTTGATTGATATCGGCCCCCTTATCAATCAAGAATGTCACCACATCCAAATGGCCATTGTAAGATGCAATACACAGGGGCGTACAACCATTCTTATTCGGTTGATTGATATCGGCCCCCTTTTCAATCAATTCTTTTGTGTTTTTTAAATTGTCACTAATAATTTTTTCCAATAAATTCATTTTTTCGCTCCTTTTTCAATCAAGTATTTCACCACATCCAGATGGCCTTGTTGA
>Ga0222719_10000389_pt1 | contig 43769 bp, 46 predicted proteins | sample C33_34DmetaG_FD_165039 | JGI IMG/M metagenome (GOLD analysis project Ga0222719, IMG submission 165039) | Estuarine water microbial communities from San Francisco Bay, California, United States - C33_34D | ecosystem: Environmental > Aquatic > Marine > Unclassified | place: USA: California... | reverse complement strand
TTCATTCCTCCACCATGTCCATCTGAATAACCAACTTTAGTCAAACCGAAAGACAAAGAGAATATAATTGCTACTAAAATAGAAAATTTAGATTTAATATTCATTTCTCTATCCTTTCAAATTAATTAATTAATACTTGATAAATAAGCCGCTAAAATTTCAATTTCTCTATCTGATAACTTTCTAGCCATAGAGATCATTAAACCTGAATTAGAACCTATTTTTTCACCTGATCGATATCTATTTAATCTATCAATGATATAATTAGACTCTAAGCCAGCTACTTTAGGATAACTTGCTACGCCCATGCCTGCTGGACCATGACAATTGTGACAATTCTTATGGTAGCGTTCATTTCCTGCATCAATATCACTACTAAAAGCATTTGACACAAGTAACAAATAAAAGACACAAACTAGTTGAATAATTTTCAACAACTCCTCCCCATTTAACAGCATTATTTCAATACAAATACATATAAATAAAATATAGTTAAAATTCACATATATTTGTTTATTTAATGTATGTGACTGATATATTAAATCAACTATTTTATTAGGATTTTTTTTATGATTTTAGGACTAGCTGGATGGAGTGGAAGTGGAAAGACAACACTTATCAAGAATCTTATACCAGAACTACTAAAAATAAATATATCTACATCAACTTTAAAACATGCTCATGAAGGGTTTGATATAGATAAACCCGGAAAAGATTCATATATACATAGAGAATCAGGGGCAAAAGAAGTTCTAATTTCTTCTAGTAATAGATTTGCACTGATGTCCGAATATAAAGACAAAGAACTTAGCCTAGATAAGCTTATTACTAAATTATCACCAGTAGACCTAGTAATTATTGAAGGTTGGAAAAAAGAAAATATTAAAAAAATTGAAGTTTTTAGAAGAGAAATCAATAAGCCACTATTAGCAAAAAATGATAAAAATATTATTGCAATTGCAACTACTGATAAAACTATTAAAATAAAAAATACCGTTTTATTGGATTTAAATAATTATAAAGAAATAGCAATGTTTATTAAAAAATTAATTGAACAAGAAAATATTAAATGACTCAACTAACTAAAGATCTTGAGGCTTTTAGCAATAAATTAATAAAATTAGATTCTGCTATCAAAAAAATTAAAAATAGTATTGAATGTAAGCAAGATTCAGAATTAATAAATATAGAAAATTCACTAAATAGAATAATTGCTACAAAAATAACATCTTCAATTAACGTTCCAGCTTACTCAAATTCTGCAGTAGATGGTTACGCTATTAATTACAAAGAATATTCAAAAGGTAATAGAAAATTTTATATTATTGGAAAATCATCAGCAGGACATCCTTTTAATAATAAAATTATGAGGTTGTCTTCTATAAGGGTTTTAACAGGAGCAATGTTGCCATCTCAATTTGATACCATAATTATGGAAGAGGATTGCCTAATTAAAGACGGTACTTTAATATTACCAAATAATATAAAAAAAGGTATAAATTATAGATACTTAGGAGAAGATATTAAGAAAAATTCTACTGTATATAAAAAAGGTCATAAAATCAGACCTCAGGATATTGGAGTCTTATCATCCTTGGGTGTAAAAAAAATAACTACATATAAGCAACTTAAATTAGCTATTTTTTCTAGTGGAGATGAACTTACTAATGCAGGAAATTCTTTGCAGAATGGTCATATATATGACTCTAACCGTGAAATGATTAAAGGATTTTTAAAAAAACTTGGATACCAAGTCAATGATCTAGGAATATTAAAAGATAACATAAAAGTTGTTGAAAAAAAATTATCTAAAGCATCCATTGATAATGATCTTATTATTACAAGTGGAGGTATGTCATTAGGGGATGAAGACCATATTAAAGATATAATAGAGAAAAAAGGTAAAATTCATGCTTGGAGATTATCTATTAAACCAGGAAGACCTGTTGGTTTTGGAATATATAATAATTGTCCAATAATTGGGCTGCCAGGAAATCCGGCAGCAGCATTTGTAACTTTTCTAATGGTTGCCATACCAATATTAAAGAAGATGTCGGGACAATTAATAGATAAATATAATCTCATTCCAATAACTAGTGATTTTCATTATACCAAAAAAAAAGGTAGAAAAGAATTTATTAGAGTTAAAATTGTTAATAAAAATAATAAATTAACCATGTTAAAGTTCCCTAAAGTTGGAGCTGGAATTTTAACTTCTGCTACTTGGGCAACTGGGATGGGCATCTTAGATGAAAATATTGAAGTTATAAAACCAGGCGATCAAATTAACTACTTATCTTTTAATGAAATATTGGGTTAAACATGAAAAATGAAACTAATACTATTGATTTATTAGGGCTAAAATGCCCTCTTCCCATTTTAAGAGCTAATCGAATTATAAAAAATTATAAAAAAGGAGATATTTTAGAATTTCTAGTTAATGATGAAGCTGCTCCTGACGATTTTAAAGCATTTTGCCAAACAAAAAAATTTAATCTTTTATCAATTAAAAGGCAGGAAAATATAAAAATTAAAATCAAAATTTAGTTAAAAACAACTGTCTTATGCTTATTTAATAATACTCTTCTTTCAACATAGTATTTTACAGCTCTAAACAATACAATACGCTCGACATCTCTTCCCGCTGCTATCATATCAAACGATGATGTAATATGGGTTACTCTTGTAACATCTTGCTCTATTATTGGTCCTTCATCTAAATCAGAAGTTACAAAATGTGCAGTAGCACCAATAAGTTTTACTCCTCTTTTATGAGCCTGTTTGTATGGAGAAGCACCTTTAAATGAAGGTAAAAATGAATGATGAATATTAATAATTCTAGAACTAAACTTTTCTGACATTTCTTCACTTAATATTTGCATATATCTAGCTAATATAATTGCTTCAACATCATATTTAGATATTAGGGACTCTATCTCAACCTCAGCTTCTTTTTTATTATCTTTTGTTACCTCTATATGGTGGAAAGGAATATTATAACTTTTTGCTAAATCATAAGTATCTGAATGGTTTGAAATAATTGCTTTAACTTCAGCTTTAAGCTCTCCATTTTTAACTCTATAGAGCAAATCTACTAAACAATGATCAAATTTTGAAACTAAAATTATTATTTTTGGGATCTCCCCAGTATTATAAATATTAAAATTCATATTTCTTTTATGAGCTATTAATTTAAAGGATTCTCTAATTCCATGAAAATCTATATTATTCAAATCACTAATAGATAAAGCTTTAACTCTCATAAAAAAAGAATTAGTCTCAGAATCACCAAATTGATTAGATTCTTTGATCGTTAAATTATTTTCTGCCATAAAACCCGCAACTTCAGCAACTATGCCAGAAGTATCTGGACATGATAAAGTTAAAATTAACTCTGACTTATCTTTATTATTCATTTACAATCCTGATAATGAAAATTAATATTGATTCTATTATGTCATAGCGAAGATTTTAATATTAAACAATAAAAATGTAAGGATTTAAAATTGGATGAATGGAAAAAACTAAATTCTACTGAAAAAGAATTATACTTAAATCCCAGAAAATCAGTACCAAACCATGCTACTTTCCAAAATATAGCCACAAATTCAGCAGAAGAATTTAGAGATTCATTTGATAATAAACATCTCAATATTTCATATGGAAATAGAGCTAATCAAAAACTAGATATTTTTTTACCAAAAAAAAATAAAGATTGTGCTGTACAGCTATATTTTCATGGAGGCTATTGGGTTGGAAGAGATAAATTTGATCATTCTCATTTAGCCATACCTGCTATAACAAATAATGTTATTCATATTTCTGTAAATTATGATCTAGCTCCAAATGTAACAATTGATATAATTGTTGAAGAAACAATTGAATGTATATTATGGGTATTTAAAAATATTAGTAAATATGGAGGAAATAATAAAAATATTAATTTGGTAGGACATTCAGCAGGAGCCCATCTAGTTGCAATGGCATTAACTAGAAAATACAACACTAAAAATATAATTAATTCGTCTACGTTAATAAGTGGAATTTATCAGCCACAAATAACAAAACATATATCTTTAAATAATATTATTAATATATCAAAACAAACTATTGAGTTAACAGACGTTTATAAACATACAATAATTCAAAATACAAAGTTTCTTATTATAGTTGGTAATAATGAACCCAAAGCTTGGAAAGAATTAACTATAAACTACTGTAAATGGTTATTAAATAAAAATATTTCATTTACGTTTTATAATGCTATAAATTTAAATCATTTTTCAATTATAAAAGATTTAGCAAATCCAAATTCTAGTTTGTCCAAAAAAGTAATTAAAATGTGCGAGATATAATGAAACAAAAACTTCATATACATTTAGATCCTATAGGAGGTATATCTGGCGATATGTTTATTTCTGCAATGCTTGACGCGGAACCAAACTTAAAGAGAAATGTTAAAACTATTTCAGAAAAAATTATTAAGGATATTAAGATAACCATTAAAAAAAAGTCAAATCAGCATATCTCTGGTACTAAATTTAATGTAGATTTAATATCCACCAAACACAACCATCATAGATCATTTTATGATATAAAAAACTTATTGAAGAGAGCCCACTTAATATAGAAGTTAAAGAAATTGCTATAAATATTTTTCAAATACTCGCTAAGGCTGAGTCACAGGTTCATGGGGTATCCTTGAAAAATGTATCTTTTCATGAAATTGGTGCATGGGATTCTATAATTGATAACATAATTGCGGCATACATTATAAATAATATTGTTAATAAGTATGAAGTAACCTGGTCATGTGCCAATGTTCCAATTGGTAAAGGATTAGTAAAAACTGCTCATGGATTATTATCGATACCCGCTCCAGCTACAGCTATATTACTTAAAAATATTCCAATTATAGATGATGGAATTGCAGGAGAAAGGATAACTCCTACTGGAGCGGCAATATTATCTTTTTTAAAACCGCTACCTAATATATCTTCTTCAGGAATAGGAAATTTAAAAATATACAAACAAGGAATTGGAATTGGTACTAAAGATTTTAAAACTATCCCAAATATTTTAAGAGTATTAATATTTAAAGAAGCAAAACCTTCAGTAAAAAATACATTAAAAGAAGTAGTATCAGAAATAATTTTTGATATAGATGATCAAAGTCCAGAAGATCTAGCTTTATCTTTAGATACTATAGCTCAGAAAGAAGGAACAATTGATATTGTCCAAAAACCTATTCTTGGCAAAAAAGGTAGGGTTACAATAAATATAAACATTTTATGCAAAGTAGAAAAAACTGAAGAATTAATAGAAATGATATTCAATGAAACTAGCACTTTAGGTGTCAGACATTCAATTAAAGGAAGGTATATCTTAAATAGAAAAATAACTAAAATCAGCCATTTTAATATAAAACAAACAAAGAGGCCATCAGGTAAGATAACTAAAAAGGTTGAATCCGATAACTTAAAGAATTATTCTTATAAAAATAGAAAAGCAATAAAAAATAAAATAGAAAATAATTAATATGCAACAATCAGATTTAAAAAAAATAATTGAAAAAATTGTAATTAATAAAAATGTTATACCTACTATAGCCGTAAGCGGGGGTATTGATAGCATTACACTGGCTACTTATACAAGTTCTATTTTTAAAAATAATAGAGTCAACGTTTCTCATGCTATAGGCCCTGCCGTCCCAATTGAAGCAACTAATAGAGTTAAATTATTAGCAAAAGAATATAATTGGAATCTAAATATAATTAATACAAATGAAATATCTGACCCAAGATATTTAGCTAATCCTATAAATAGATGTTTTTTTTGTAAGGAAAATCTGTATAAAACGATAAAATTATTCACTAAAGGTTCTATTTTTTCTGGCGCAAATTTGGATGATCTAAATGATTATAGACCTGGTCTAGATGCAGCAAAAGAAGCTAACGTAGTTCATCCTTTTATATTAGCAAAATTTGGCAAAACAAATATAAGAAAATTGGCCTTTGAAATAGGACTTGGTCAATTATCTGAACTACCAGCATCACCATGTTTAGCAAGCAGAGTAGAAACAGGTATAAGAATTACTCCAAATTTATTAAGTAAAATTGATCATATTGAAAGATACATAAAAAATATTTTTACTAATGCTGATATTCGGTGTAGATGGATGACAAATAATTTAGACATACAATTTAATAACCCTAAACTAAATAAAATTACGGAGTATCAAAAAAAGTTAATAAGAAATAAAGCTAATAATTTATTCTCCATTGCAGATTCAGATATTATATTTAGTGAATATAAAAAAGGTAGCGCATTTATACCTAGAAATACCAAAGTTTAAAAATGCAAAAAGAACATTTAATTGATTTTGATAGAAAAAATAGAATTGGAATACCTGAAACAATTTTTTGTTTAGACAAAGATGTAATTCAAATAAGAAATATATTTAATGATTTAGATAAAAGTAAAACTAATTTTTTTACTCGATTATCTACAGAAAAATATTCTAATCTTCCTAAATATATTCAAAAAAAATTAAAATATGATAATATTTCTAGAACTGCAATATACGGTAAGATCCCTACTACAAAAAAAAATTTTAATATAGCTATAATTTGTGCAGGCACTTCTGATATGCCAGCAGTCACAGAAGCCCAACAAACATTAATCTCTTCTGGCGAATATAGTAAATTATTTGCAGATGTAGGAGTTGCCGGACTATGGCGAATTAAAAAACACCTTACAGAAATAAAAAAATATAAAATAATAATTGTTGCGGCCGGTATGGATGGTGCGCTGGTAAGTGTACTAGGAGGATTAATATCACAACCAATTATAGCGGTTCCAACTTCAACTGGGTACGGCGTTTCTAACAATGGAAAAACTGCCCTTAATGCCATGTTAGCAAGTTGTTCACCAGGTATTACTTTAGTTAATATTGATAATGGGTATGGAGCAGCAACTGCAGCAATTAGGATATTAAATGCTATCTAAAAAAGTAAAACTATTATATGGCAAAAATGGCATTGATCTAGATTTAAAAGATAATTGGAAACCTCATATTATAAGAAAACCTACAATGCCAATTATTAAAGATATAAAATCAGAAGTTACAAAAATTTTAGAAAACCCAATAAATATGAATACAATTGAGCAAGTAGCGAAGAATGCAAAATCTGTATCCATATTAGTCTGTGACATAACTAGACCAGTACCAAATAAACTATTTTTAGAGCAACTAATTATGAAATTTGTGAGTGCAGGTATATCCATACAAGATATCTTAATAATTATTGCTACCGGACTACATAGGCCGGCTTCAGAAACAGAAATAGTGGAAATAGTAGGCTCTAGCTGGGTATTAAAAAATATTAAAATTGTTAATCATTACGCTAGAGACGATGCAATGCATGAAAATATTGGCACAACAAAACAAGGTAATATTATAAAATTAGATAAAAGGTTTTTAGAGGCTGATATAAAAATTGTTACCGGATTAGTTGAGCCACACTTTATGGCTGGTTATTCAGGAGGCAGAAAAGTAATTGCACCTGGAATAGCTCATGCAGATACAATCACGACATTTCATAGTGCGAGATATATGGAAAATCCAAATTCAACTAGTTGTAACCTTAAGAATAATCCATTACATCAGGATCAAATTGAAATAGTTAAAATGATTGGAAAAATATATGCGATTAATTGTGTAATAGATGAAAATAGAAATTTATCATATATAAATTTTGGAGAAGTAATAGATAGTCATATGAAGGCTATTGATTTTATTTCTGAGTTTGCAAAAGTTAAATGTAATAATAAATATAATACTATAGTTACAAGTGCAGCTGGCTCCCCTTTAGATGGAAATTTTTACCAAACTGTAAAAGGAATGGTAACCCCATTAGAAATTTTAAAGGAAAGTGGAGACTTAATTATAGTCTCAGAATGTTCTGAGGGATTAGGATCTAAAGAGTTTATTGAATCACAAAAAGAACTTCTAAGAGTTGGCCCCAATCAATTTTTAAAAAATATTTTAAAAAAAGATTTTGCAGCTATAGATGAATGGCAAACTGAAATGGAAATTAAATCCTTAAAAAGAGGAAATATCTATCTATATTCTCAAGGCTTATCGAAAGAAGATAAAAAATACACTGGCGTAAATATTATTAATGATCTATCAAAAACAATAAATGATAGTATTAAAAGACATAAAAATAATAATATAGCTATAATTCCTGAAGGCCCTTATGTTATTCCTGTGTATTAACGTCTTTTCATAGTATATTTATTAATTATTTTAGCCTCTTGAGTCATTTCAAGCCTACATTTACTTATTTTAAAATTCATAATATTTTCTTTATCTTTAGGAAATAATATAACGTTTCCACTATTTATATTTTTATTTCCATTATATATAACTAAAGCCAAGGCTTGCAATTTTCTTCGCTCTAAGGATGAATAATTCATCAAATATTCTCGTATCTTAAATTTAACTGGTTTTGTAGGTAAAACAGGAGTAAATTTATTATCTAGTTTATATAAATATTTGCCATTATTAGGCTGATATTTAGGTGGAGGAAGCTTTCTACCAGTAAAGATACCATCCCTACATAAAAAACCGGAAGGCAAAGATTTAATAATATAGAATTGTGTTTCTAGATGGTTTATAAATTCATAAAAATATGATTTATTAAAATAATTAATTGATATACCTTGTTCAGAAGTACAAAATTCTAGATCTGCACTCACTTTAAATTTAGTTGAAAATTTAGATGAACATATATTTAATTCATCCGCAATTAAGAAAGAAGAAAATATTAAAACGTAAAAAAATATGAAATATCTCATACTTATTACTTATTATTTTTTATGGCAATTATCCAGCTTTTTTCAAAAGTATTAAATACATCCAATAATTTTTCTGTACCAGTAATAAAAGTTTCTCTACCTTCCTTAATTTTAAGTAATTCTCCTCTGTCAACTCCTTCTTTTATAATGGTCCTCATAGTTTTATCTGTGCACCTACATAACCGTCTTATATTTTAATAATTTATTTTATTATTTTCACTAGTGTTATGTCTAAATTCTTTAGGCAACTGTTTCAAAGACGAGTTTATTGCAAGCAGACATATTATTCTATGATCTACCGACCTATTCCAGAAAGCTATAGAACTATGAGCCGGTAATGAGTTTATCCAATTCCAAAATTCTAATCACATAGCTGCTGTATCTTTAAACTCTTTCTTAGTACTAGCTATTCTTGTATCAGTAACTAAGTTCATAATTTCCCCCCAAAAATTATGTAAGCAGTATATTATAAGTAGATTGTTTCTTATTTGTCCATTAAAACATAAATTTTATAGTTATTATTTAAAGAGTAATATTAATAAAAGTCCTAAAAAAATAACAAAAATACCTATTAATTGTCTTAAAGTAATTTTTTCTTTGAAATAAAATATAGATGCTAAGATAGTAAATATTAATTCTATTTGACCTAACGCTCTAACATAAGCAACATTTTGAATACTCATAGCATAAAACCAGCATATGGAGGCTAAAGCTCCAAAAAAACCAACTGTTAAACCGTCTTGTAAGTTAGTATAAAGTAAATTAAACTGCTTAATATCTTTGAAAACTATATATAAAGTTAAAATAAAAGTCTGAATACTTATTGCTATGAGAAGAGTAAAAGATGACGTCAACACATAATCAAGAGAAAATAGACTATGAGATGCTCCTCTAAACATCACGGCTGATAAACCAAATAAGGCACCAGATAAAAGGCCATATAAGACAGAGATATTAAAAACTATATTTTTAAAATTTAATTTCTTAATTGACGTAATAACAATTCCAACCAAACCTATTAAAATACCAATAAAACCCATAAGGCTAATAGAATCATTTAACAAAATAAAGCCAAATAAAGCCGCTTGTATTGGCTCAGTTTTAGAATAAGAAGTAGCAACAGAAAAATTACTAGTTTTAAATATCTTTAGTAATAAAAAAGTAGCTATTATTTGGCTTAAACCTCCAAATAAACAATAAATAAAAAAAGTAATATTAATATTTGATATTTGAAAAGTAGTATTAGAAAAATAATTTAAAAATAAAAAATATATTATTACAAATGGTAAACCAAAAAGAAATCTCGTGTAGGTAGAACTTATGCTTGACATTTTATCTTGTAATTTTTTTTGGAAAATTGATCTTTGGTTTTGAGAAAAAGCCGCAAGAATAGTAATAGGAACCCATAATTCAAACATTATAAATCTTCTTAATTTTAAATATATTTTTATTAAATAATTTACACTACATCTATTCTATCATTATATTTAATTATTAATATAGAAAAACAGGAGGAGAAAATGAATAAAAAACAAAATGAATGGAATTTTGTTCATAATATTGCGGAAAATGCAAATTGGACCCCAGGTTTAAGAGAAATTTTCAACTATAGAGATCTTGGCTTAAAAGAAGGAACTAATGGCGACTATATTGCTCATATTATTAAAGCAAATGGCAAAGAAATGAAAGATGAAGTTAAGGAATGGCATATACACGAATGTGAATTTCAATTTGTATTAGTTTTAAATGGCTGGGCCAAATTTGAATATGAAGGAGAAGGAGTTAAAACTATTAGAAAAGGAGATGCTATAAACCAACGCCCTAAAATTGCTCACAGAGAGATAGACTGCTCAAAAGACTTTGAAGTTTTAGAAATTGTTGCACCAGCAAATTTTAAAACTAAAATTGTTAGTGATCCAAATAAATAAAATTTATAGCTAATTAATGAATTACATTAAAATACTTATATATATATTATTAATATTATTAATAAATATAAAAAATGTAACAGCAGATGAAATAGCTGATAGGTTTAAATATGAAATAGGAGATGAAATAAGCTATAATATAGAAACAATATTGCCAAACAAAGCTCAATATGTATCTAAATCAAAATTATTAAATATTATAGATAATGAAGAAATATGGAAAGTATTTAATAGTCCGTCAGCAGATAAAAGAATTTATGATAGAACAACAGGTAACTGGATAGCATCTTTTAAAGATGGTAGTGAAGTAGCTAGAGCGATACCTCATAATGGTGGTTTAAGGTTTCCTATGAAAAAAGGTGATAAATGGACTGAAAGTTGGACTTTTACTGCAGCAGGTGGATTAATTTCTGGAAAATCTGAAGCTAATTATAAAATCAAAAAAGAAACTATAAAAGCTAATAATAAAAAATACAAAACCTTAAAGGTTGAAATGAGAGATCCGTTATGGAACTCTGAAAAAGATAGAAATTGGAAAAAAGAAATAAGATGGATTGAAATTAAATCAGGAAAAATTATAAAAATACATTTTAAAAATATTGGCTTTAAAATGGAATATATAGCAACATTGATAGAATAAAAATAAATATAGCTCCCCACAAAGTATATGAGGAGCTAATGATCTCAAGGGATAGAGAGATTATTAATTATACAAACATTACTTTTATACCATATGTATTATTTGTCCCCATTTTATGCGTCAATTTTGTCGGGAATAAATAAAAAATAATAATATATTTAAAATCAATTATATAATTAAATATTATTATATTAATTTTTTTCTAAATAACTTGGCATATCACCTGCTACTGTAGTTCTATGCATAATTCTCCTATACTTAGACTCATCATATCCGGTACCTTTATGCAATACTCTTCTATTATCCCATAAGACTAACTCTCCAGTTTTCCATTTATGTTCAGCTATTTCACCAGACTCTATAATCCAATCATTAATTTCCTTTATTAATTCTCTACTCTCTTCTATATCCCAACCAATAATATGACTACAGTGACTTCCTGCAAAAAAAGCAGCTCTTTTTGTATAAGGATGAATTCTTATTAATTTTTGTTTTACAAAAGGCATATCCTTTTTAAATTTTTCGTCAAATATATCTCCTGTATTATTTTTTCTGGAATAAACTATAGAATGTTCACATATACAATCATTAAGATCACTTAAGGAATATTTTCTTGGTTTATCTTCCCAAGTTTCTAAAGCATGTCTTGCATCTATAAAATCAGTGCCTCCGCCATATTCAGGAACTTCTCTTCCACTCAATATAGATATTTTTGATGGAATCTCTTTAAACGAAGAATCAGTATGCCAATAATTATTTCCACGATCAAAAATTACTTTTGAATTATCAATAGGCAACATCTTATCATTTAAATCAACATTTGAAATCCTACTTATTTCAGGTCTTATTGGCGTAGTACTATTTGCCAAATTATAATCTGGCGCTTTAGTTTTTGTTCCAATTGATACCTCTAATTTGCCAAAACGTTCTGAAAATGCAATTTGATCATCATCATTAATAAATTGAGAGTCTATTGAAACGACTCCATATGTCTCAACAATATTTTTTACCTTTATAAAATCTGTATCAGATAATTTTTTTATATCTATATTTGATATATTTGCGTAAAAATCTTGTTGCTCAAATTTTATTTTTACATCCATTACCTATCCCCTATAAATAATATTAATAATCAAATAGGCAAAATTCAAGCATAAAGTATATTTAACAATCAAAGATTATTTTTTATAAATTTATTGAGAATAATAACCTACAACACAAATTAGATCTACTACTCTGGTTACTAATTGTGTTTTTATATACTCTTTTTCATCATCAGTAGTTAACCTAGCTATAACAAAATCTATTGTATTTACTTCATTATACTTTGCAATTTTTATAAGTTCTTTACCAACATCTTTACCGGAAGAGTCTTTGAAATTAGTTATATTTAAACCTACACTTGTAGGATGACCTAATAATATACCATTATCTTTCAAACAAAAAGGATATAAATCTTTAGGATGTAGACCTCCTTCACCAGAAGTAATCAAATCTAAACCTCTATTTCTATCTTCTTGTACAAGTGAAATCGCTCTATCTAATAATGCTAAAGCTTCATCCTTGGTGCCAAATTCCTCTGCTATAATATTTTTAGATAAAAATAGTGATAATATTAATATTGCAGTATATTTAATAATTATTCTTAATAAGTTCATAATTAACTCCATATAAATAAAATAATATTTTTATATAAATACTATTTTAAGTCAACATTAAAAACATGGTGTATTTAAAGTTAAATAATTTATATTTTTGTCTAAATTATTAAATAACCTATAATAAATTATATATATATATAAAGGAATATGTTATGAAATTTGTTGCAGCTGTTGTTCAAGATAGTCCTGTTGTTTTTGATTTGGACGCTACAATTGATAAAGTAGAAAAAATAACTAACGAAGCAAAGAAAAAAAATGCAGAGCTAATCGTATTTCCTGAAGCTTTTGTTTCTGCCTACCCTAAAGGATTAGATTTTGGTGCAAGAATTGGTATGAGATCAGATGAAGGAAGGGTTATGTATTCTAAATATTATAATTCAGCAATAGATTTTGAAAGCAAACAATTTAAAAAATTATGCAATATTGCAAAAAAATATAAAATTTTAACCAGTATAGGTGTCATAGAAAAAGATAATGGAACGCTATATTGTACAGCTTTAATTATATCTAAGGATGGTGCATTACTAGGCAAGCATAGAAAAATTATGCCTACTGCAATGGAAAGATTAATATGGGGTTTCGGAGATGGTTCAACTCTCCCTGTAATAGATACAAGTATTGGTAAAATTGGATCTGTTATTTGCTGGGAAAATTATATGCCACTCATGAGAATGGCAATGTATTCTAAAGGTATACAATTATACTGTGCCCCTACTGCAGATGATAGAGATACTTGGATTTCTTCAATGATACATACTGCTTTAGAAGGAAGATGTTTTGTATTTTCATCTTGTCAATATTTATTAAGAGCAGATTGTCCTGAATATTATAATGCCATTCAAGGTAATAAAAATAGCACACTTATTATGAAAGGAGGTTCATGTATAATAGATCCTTTAGGAAATATTCTTGCAGGCCCTCTTAGAGATAAAACAGGAATACTTACCGCAAATATTGACCTAAATGAAATTATTAAAGGAAAATATGATTTTGATGTCAAAGGTCACTATTCTAGACCTGACATATTTGAATTAAATGTTAATGAAAAAGAAAATAAACCAACAGTATATAAAAAATAAGCCACTTATTATATTTTATTATTAACTTTGGTGAGCCCTGTAGGGATCGAACCTACGACAAGCTGATTAAAAGTCAGCTGCTCTACCAACTGAGCTAAGGGCCCCCAAAAGTTATATAGGAAATACATAATCATTAAGATAATTACAAGTATTTTTAATTATAAATTTCAATATCTCCTTTTTTATACTCATTTATTAAGTGATTAGAAGTTTCATTATAATTATTATTATTTATTGCCTCTCTTAAAGTAGACATTAATTGAATATAATGATTTATATTGTGAATCGTTAAATAAGTTGCTCCTAACATTTCTTTAGTATTAAACAAATGATATAAGTATGCTCTAGAAATTTTATTATTACAAACCTTACATAAACACCCCTCCTCAATTGGCCTAGGATCGTTTTTATGTCTTGAATTTTTGATATTTAATGTACCATTTTTTGTAAATATTTTACCTGTTCTTCCAGACCTTGTAGGTATAACACAATCAAACATGTCTACACCTAACTTTACCCCCGCAATTATATCTTTAGGATAACCTACACCCATCAAATAGCGTGGCTTATTAATTGGAAGATAATTAATACTGGATTTTAAAGTTTTAACCATAACTTCATGCCCTTCACCAACGGCTAAACCACCTATAGCATAGCCATCAAACCCAATTCTTAATAGCTTTTCTGAAGACTTTTGCCTTAAATCATTATATGTAGAGCCTTGAACTATTCCAAATAGACCATAACCATTTCTATCAATAAAACTATCTCTGCATAATTTTGCCCATTTCATTGATAAATTCATAGATTTTAATGCTATTTCTTGACTTACAGGGTAAGATGTACACTCATCAAAAGCCATTGTAATAGTAGAATCTAGAGCATTTTGCATTTCAATGGAGTCTCTTGGCGTTAATCTTATTAAACTTCCATCTATATGCGATTTAAATGTAACTCCATTAGCATCAATCTTAGCCATATTTTGAAGTGACATAACTTGAAAACCACCTGAGTCAGTTAAAATAGGACCATCCCAGTTCATAAACTTCCTTAGACCTCCAATATCACGAATTATATCTTTACCTGGCCTTTCCATTAAATGATACGTATTGGACAAAATTATTTCTGATCCTAAATGTTTTAAGTCCTCAGGTTGTATTCCTTTTACAGCACCATATGTACCTACTGGCATAAAAACTGGGGTTTTTACTATGCCATGTGCTGTTTTCATTAAACCACTTCTAGCGGAACCATCTGTATTAATTATACTAAAAGAAATAGTCATTATATCTGTGACTTTTTAATTAAACATGCATCACCTAACGAATAGAACCTATATTTTTTATTTATCGCATGTTGATAGGCTTTATGCATTATCTTAATACCAGCATATGCGCAAACTAAAATAAATAAAGTAGACTTAGGTAAGTGAAAGTTAGTTAATAAATAATCAGTAGATTTTACTTTATAACCTGGGGAAATAAATATAGAAGTATCTCCTTTATAAGAACTAATATATCCATCTTCATCACAAGAAGATTCTAAAGCTCTTAAAACGGTAGTACCAATAGCAATAATGCGACCACCATTCTTTTTTGTTGCATTAATCTTATTTGCTACCTCATCATCAATAGAGAAATATTCACTATGCATGCTATGTTTTGAAATATCACTAACTTCAACAGGTAAAAAAGTACCAGCACCTACATGTAATGTAATTTCACAAATATTAATATTTTTATTAGCTAAATTATTTTTTAAATTATTAGTGAAATGTAAACCAGCTGTAGGAGCAGCTACTGCTCCATAATTTTTTGCAAATAATGTTTGATAATTTATTGAATTATTAACTTTACCATTAGATTTTATATATGGTGGTAAGGGCAATTCTCCATATTGATTTAAATAATTGATAAAGTCTGATTTAGAATAATTTACGGTAAAATAAACGAGACCCCTCTCACCTTTGCCATATACTGATATAAGTATGTTATTTGGCAAAATAACATTATCACCTATATTCAATCTTTTTGAACCCTTAACTAAAGCTTGCCAAACACCTGTATCATATTCATTAAGTAGTGTAATAGAAAAGTTTTTATGACCAATTTTACCATTTATTCTTGAATTTATTACTTTCGTATTATTAGCAATTAACAAGTCACCAGGCTTAAGTATATTATATAATTCAAAAGTGTTATGATCTCTAATAGATTTATTAGAAATATATAGCAACCTAGATTTGTCTGCTTGATCTAGAGAACTCTGCGCTATTAATTGCTTAGGTAAATTAAAATCAAAAGCATCAATATTCACTTTATAATACTTTTAATTACTTTTCATTTTCATTGAAACTATAATGTCAGCTTCACCAATAATAGAACCGTTATTACCTTCACCTTTTTTTATATTATCTACAAACTCCATACCATCAATTACCTGTCCCCAAACTGTATATTGACCATTCAAATGTGGAGCATCTTCTAAACAAATAAAAAATTGGCTATCAGCACTATTGGGATCCTGTGCTCTCGCCATAGAAAGAGTCCCTCTTAAGTGTCTTTCATTATTAAATTCTGCTTTAATATTCTGACCAGAGCCACCAGTACCATTACCTAGTGGATCGCCTGTCTGTGCCATAAAACCAGCAATAACTCTATGAAACTTTATACCATCATAAAAACCTTGATTAACAAGCTCTTTAATTCTTTTTACGTGGTTTGGTGCAACTTCGGGTTTCATTTCAATAGTTACAACACCATCTTTAAGTTCTAAAAGTAAAATATTTTCATTTGCATTAGCCGTCATAGAATATCCAATCATAGTAAATATTAAAAATAAAAATTTATATAAAATATTGTATTTTGCTTTCATTTAAAATCCTATTTATTGTTATTTTTTTGTATTTTCATTTCTTTAAGCACATTAGCAGAAACAAAGCTAGTAATATCTCCACCAAAAGTAAAAATTTCTTTTACAAGTCTTGAAGATATAAATTGTTGATTTTCACTTGCCATTAAAAAAACTGTCTCAATATTAGAATCAAGCCTTGCATTCATTCCAGTCATCTGAAATTCATATTCAAAATCTGTTACTGCCCTCAATCCCCTTACAATTAATTTAGCGTCTATTTTTTTTGCATAATTGACTAATAAACCTTCAAAAGAACGTACTTCAACGGAATCTTCTAAACCTAAATTCTTAATATCTATAGAAACTAATCTTTCCCTCTCCTTCAAACTAAATAATCCTGTTTTTCCTACGTTTACTGCTATACCTATTACTAATTTGTCAACTACCTTTAGAGATCTTTTTATTATATCTATGTGCCCATTGGTTATAGGGTCAAATGAACCAGGGTATAAACCAATTTTTTTAGTCATTTTACTCTTCATCCTTTTCTAAATTTTCAGATATACTCGTAGCAGCATCAACTTCCTCATCCAAAGAAATTGTTGTAACAGAAACTACTTTTTCTCCATCATCAATAGAAAATAAAGTAACTCCTTGTGTATTTCTAGATGCTATTCTTATATCATTAACAGGAGATCTAATAATTCTTCCTTTATTAGTAACCATCATTACATCATCACTATCTAAAACAGGAAATGAAGCTACAACATTTCCATTACGTACTGAAGTCTCTATATTAATAATACCTTGCCCACCCCTATTCGTAATTCTATATTCATATGCAGAAGATCTTTTACCATAGCCATTTTCAGAAATAGTTAATATAAATTGATCTTTATCATACATACTTTTAAACACATTCTCATCAAGCAAGTCTTGGACCTCACCTCTTCTTTTTGCTGCAGACGCTTTTAAATAAATAGTCTTTATATCTGTATCTGCTTCTATATGCTTTAGTACAGAAATCGATATAACTTCATCATCCATTTTTAATCTAATACCTCGTACACCAACTGAACCTCTTCCTTTAAATAATCTAACATCTCCAGACCTGAACCTCATACATTTTCCTTGTGAAGCCGACAACATTATATCATCATTTTTCTTACACGGAACAACACCTATTAATGAGTCTCCATCTAATAATTTCATAGCTATCTTACCATTAGCCTTTACATTAGAAAAATCACTCAAAGAATTTCTTCTAACATTTCCTGATTTTGTCGCAAACATTAAATCAGGAGGATTATCATCGTTTTCAGGTAGGGGCATCATTGTAGTGACTTGCTCACCATCACTTAAAGGTAATAAATTTACTATAGGTCTACCTTTAGCCTGAGGATTACCTAAGGGCAATTTATATACTTTTAATTCATAGACTATTCCTGTATTAGTAAAGAAAAGAACTGGATCATGAGTATTTAAAACAAACACCTGGTTTACAAAATCTTCATCTTTCACAGACATTGCAGCTCGGCCTTTACCTCCTCTTTTTTGAGCTCTATATGTGCTTAGTGTCGTTCTTTTAATATATCCGCCATTCGTCAAAGTAACGACCATATCTTCACGCTCAATTAAAGATTCTAAGTCTTGATTAATTTCTATGTCTAATATTTCCGTTCTTCTAGGAACTGCGAATTGTTCTTTAATATTATTAAACTCATCTTTCATTATATTCATTAATTTATCTCTTGATCTTAAAATAGATAGAAGCTCTACCACTTTGGAAACTATCTCTTTAAGTTCCTCAACAATTTTATCTCTCTCTAATCCTGTAAGTCTCTGTAAACGTAATTCTAATATTGCTTTAGCTTGACTATTAGATAATTTATACATTCCATTTTCATCAGCCTTATCATTAGGATCTCCTATCATATCAATCAAGTCAGAAATATCTGAAGCCTTCCATTCTTTTTCAAGAAGTAATTTTTTAGCTTCTTCTGAATCCTTAGATGATTTGATTAACTTTATAACTTCATCGATATTAGATACTGCTAAAGCTAATCCCACTAATATATTTGCTCTATCTCTTGCCTTCTCAAGATCATACACAGTTCTTCTAGTAATTACTTCTTCTCTAAAAGCCAAAAAAGAATCTAAGATTTGTCTAGTGCTTAATTGTTCTGGTCTGCCTCCATTTAAGGCTAACATATTTACTCCAAAATATGTTTGTAACGGAGAATGCTTATAAACTTGATTTAATACTACTTCAGGAGTTGCATCTCTTTTTAATTCTATTACAACTCTAACCCCAACTCTATCAGACTCATCACGTAAATCAGATATTCCCTCTATATTTTTATTTTTTACTGCTTCTGCAATTTGTTCTATCATTCTTGCTTTGTTTACTTGATAAGGTACTTCAGATATGATTATTGCTTCTCTATCCTTTCTTACATTTTCAATTGAAGTCTTACCCCTCATTACCACCGAACCTCTTCCAGTTTCAAAGGCTGATTTTATTCCAGCTTTACCAATAATTTGAGCTCCAGTAGGAAAATCTGGGCCTGGAATAATACTTAAGAGCTCTTCAGAATCTAAATTTGGGTTTTTTATAATGGCTAAACAGGCATCTATTACCTCTCCTAAATTATGAGGAGGAATATTAGTTGCCATTCCTACAGCAATACCTCCTGCCCCATTTACTAATAAATTAGGATATTTTGCTGGGAGAACACTAGGTTCTTGCGTGGAATTATCATAATTATCCTGAAAATCAATGGTATTTTTATCAATATCATCTATAAGCATGGTTGAAGCTTGGTCCATTCTTACTTCTGTATAACGCATTGCTGCTGGAGGGTCTCCATCCATAGAACCAAAATTACCTTGACCATCTAAAAGTTTTAAACTCATAGAGAAATTCTGGGCCATTCTAACCATTGCATCATATATAGCGTTATCTCCATGAGGATGGTATTTACCCATAACATCTCCAACTACTCTTGCAGATTTTCTATATGGCCTATTCCAATGATAATTTCCCTCTTTCATAGCATATAAAATACGCCTATGAACTGGTTTTAATCCATCTCTGACATCAGGAAGTGCTCTACTAACTATAACACTCATCGCATAATCAAGATATGACTTTCTCATTTCATCAGAAATAGTAACTGGTAAAATACCTTCTTCTAATGGATTTGAACTATCTTTATTATTTTCTTCTTCAGGAAAATCGGGATCTTCAGGTTCAGCCAATTTAATATTCCTTAATACAATAAATTATATATAATTATACTATATTTGGTATGTGAGAGCAAGAGATCATCAATATTATGTATTTAAAATGGAATATCGTCATCAATATCAGAATTAATATTAGAATTTTCTGTAACACTTTGATTCAATTGATTATTTTCTTCTTGTTTTAAATTGTTATTATTACTTTCAATTTGATTCTCATTATTATTACCTCTAGAATCTAGAAAAGTAATTTCTCCTTTAAAATTCCTTAAAACTACTTCCGTAGCATACTTATCGACTCCTGAAGAGTCTGTCCATTTTCTAGTTTCTAATTGCCCCTCAATATATAGCTTCGAGCCCTTATTTACATATTTTTCTATTAGATTTACTAAATTCTCATTAAAAACTACTACCCTGTGCCATTGTGTTCTTTCTTTCTGCTCATTACTCTCTCTATCTCTCCATCTTTCACTGGTAGCTATGGATAAATTACAAACTTTACCTCCAGTTTGAAAAGACCTTATTTCAGGATCTTGTCCTACATTTCCTATTAATATAACTTTATTTATACTTCCTGACATAAAAGCTCCTTTCCTAAATTTTATATATATAATATAACACAACAATCGATAAATTTATACAACTGCTTTATATTAAATATATAATATAAATTTAGGCAACGTAATGACCAAAAATAAAAAAAATATTAATCATTATAAAACTCTAAAAATTACTGGCGCATGCGAAAATAACCTAAAAAATATTAATTTAAATATTCCAAAAAATAAATTTATCGTATTTACTGGTGTATCAGGTAGCGGAAAGTCATCACTTGCTTTTGATACTATTTATGCTGAAGGTCAAAGAAGATATGTTGAGAGTTTATCAGCCTACGCGAGGCAATTTTTAGAATTAATGCAAAAACCTAAAGTAAATTCAATAGAAGGTTTATCACCAGCTATAGCAATTAATCAAAAGTCAGTATCACATAACCCACGTTCAACTGTTTCTACTGTTACAGAAATAAATGATTATTTAAGACTTTTATATGCAAGAGTAGGAATAGCATATTCCCCGGCAACAGGTAAAGCTATAACAAGTCAAAGCATTTCACAAATGGTTGACTCTATAATTCATAATAACAAAGGAAGTAAAATATACTTGCTAGCGCCAATAGTTAGAAACAGAAAAGGAGAGCACAAAAAAGAAATATTAGAGCTTATTAAAAAAGGCTTTCAGAGAATAAAACTAAATAATATGTTATATTCTATTAACGAAATACCCGATATAGATAAAAACTCTAAGAACAATATAGAAGTCGTTATTGATAGACTCGTTATTAATAATAATATACAGCAGCGTTTAGCTGAAAGTATAGAAACGTGTCTAAGCATTTCGGAAGGGCTATTATATGTAGAGGATATATCAACAAATACCATAAGTGTCTATTCATCAAAATTCGCATGTCCGGAATCTGGTTTTACGATTGATGAAATTGAACCAAGATTATTTTCGTTTAATAATCCTGTAGGTGCCTGTAGTAAATGTGACGGCCTAGGAGAACAAAGCTTTTTCGACGAAGAACTTATAATACCCAATGAAAACCTAAGTATTAATGAAGGGGCAATAAAGCCTTGGTCCGGTAAAGGGAAAAATTATTATTTACAAGCCTTACAAGGACTTGCAAAGGTTAATGGAATGTCATTAGATCAAAAATGGCAAGATTTATCAGGTAATCATAAAAAACAAGTATTATTTGGCAATAAAGATAAAGATATAGTTATAGATTTTTTTAATGAATATGAAAAAATATCAATAAAGAAACCTTTTATTGGAGTTATCCCTTCCTTAGAAAAAAGATTATTAGAATCAACTGATCAGTGGTTTAGAGATGAATATTCTAAATATGAATCAATAAAAGAATGTGAATTATGTTTAGGGAAAAGGCTTAATGAAAAAGCTTTATCTGTAAAAATTGATAAAAAAGACATAGCAGAGATATCTGAAATGACAATTTCTTATGCTAAAAATTGGATCAACAATATTGAAAAAAGCCTATCTACTCAATTTAAGGAAATAGCTCAACCTATTATAAAAGAGATATCACTCAGATTAAAGTTTTTGGTTGATGTAGGATTAGATTATTTAACATTAAATAGAAAATCTAATACTTTATCTGGAGGAGAAAGCCAAAGAATAAGGCTTGCTTCGCAGATTGGCTCAGGTCTAACAGGAATATTATATGTTTTAGATGAGCCTTCAATCGGATTACATCAGAAAGATAATATAAAACTTATCGAAACTCTAAAAAACCTTAGAAATTTGGGAAATACTGTAATAGTAGTCGAACATGACGAAGAAGCAATGTTAGCTTCTGACTATATAGTGGATATTGGCGAAGGAGCAGGTTTAAATGGTGGAAATATTATAGCTGAAGGTACGCCAAAACAAATTCTAAAAAACACTAAAAGTCTTACAGGTAATTATTTATCTGGAAGAAATAAAATACCCATACCTAATGCTAGAAGAAAACAAAATTTTAACAAATATATAGAATTATTAGGAGCAAGTACAAATAATTTAAAAAATATAGATTTAAAATTACCTCTTGGAAACTTTGTTTGTGTTACAGGCGTATCTGGAAGCGGAAAATCATCTCTAATAATTGATACTCTTCTTCCAGCACTTGAAAAAGAAATAAATAATAAAAAACATTTAAATATAGGAAGATTGAAAAATATAAAAGGGATAGAATATATAGATAAAATTGTTGAAATAAATCAAGCTCCCATTGGAAGAACACCTAGATCAAATCCAGCAACATATACTGGTGCTTTTACACCTATTAGAGAATATTTTGCTCAAAGTACTGACTCCAAAGTTAGAGGGTATAAACCAGGGAGGTTTTCATTTAATGTTAAAGGGGGAAGGTGTGAAGCGTGCCAAGGCGATGGAATAGTTAAGATTGAGATGCATTTCCTTCCAGACGTATTTGTAAAATGTGATGTGTGTGAAGGTAAAAGATATAATAGAGAAACTTTAGAAATATTTATTAAAAACAAAAATATAAATGATATACTTAATATGAGTATTGAAGAATCTAAAATATTTTTTAAATCTATACCAAGCATATATAATAAGGTTAAAACCCTTGAAGAAGTTGGCTTAAATTATATTAAGCTTGGACAAGCTGCTACAACTTTATCTGGAGGAGAAGCTCAAAGAATTAAACTATCAAAGGAACTATCAAAAAGAGCAACTGGTAATACGCTATATATACTAGATGAACCTACAACAGGACTCCATTTTGAAGATGTTAAAAAGTTATTATTTGTACTAAATACTCTAGTTGATCAAGGTAATACAGTAGTTATTATTGAACATAATCTTGATGTAATAAAATCTTCTGATTGGATAATTGACTTAGGCCCAGATGGTGGTGATAAAGGCGGAAATATAATTGCAATGGGTACTCCAGAAAGCATTACTAAAAATATTAACAGTTATACTGGCCAATTTTTAAAAAAATATTTAAATAATTAATAAAGTTATTACACATGAGTATAAAAAATAAAATAATTGTAATTGGTGGCGGTTTAGCAGGTTGTGAAGCTGCTTGGCAAATTGCTAATATGGGTCTTCAAGTAGACTTATATGAAATGAGACCAAAGGTTAAAACAGATGCACACCAAACAGCTCATCTAGCAGAACTTGTTTGCTCAAATTCATTCAGATCTGATGATATGAATAATAATGCTGTAGGGTTATTACATGCAGAAATGAGACAATTAAAATCATTAATAATGATGTCTGCAGATAAACATAAAATTCCTGCAGGTGGTGCATTAGCTGTTGATAGAGAAGAATTTTCAAAGTCTGTACATGATAATATAGTTTCCCATCCATTAATAAACTTAATTAATCAAGAATATACAGATCTTCCAGATAATTCTGTTAAAGCTATAGTAGCCACTGGCCCACTAACTTCTATTAAACTTACTGAAAATATAATTAAGTCTACTAATAATAAAAATTTAGCCTTTTTTGATGCGATAGCCCCTATTATATATAAAGACAGTATAGACATGAATATTGCTTGGTATCAATCTAGATATGATAAAATTGGTACATCAGGTGATAAAGCTGCTTATATAAATTGCCCATTAAATAAGGATCAATACATAGACTTTGTAAATAAACTAAATAATGCCAATTATACAGAATTTAAAGAATGGGAAAAAAACACCCCTTATTTTGAATCATGCCTTCCAATAGAAGTATTATCAAATAGAGGTCTAAATACTCTTAGATTTGGCCCCATGAAACCAATAGGACTTAACAATAAACATACAAATGTGAAGCCTTACGCTGTAGTTCAGCTTAGACAAGATAATGTAAGTGCAACGCTTTACAATATTGTAGGCTTTCAGACTAAAATGAAATATCAAGATCAAATAGAAATATTTAGATCAATTCCTGCTTTAGAAAACGCTAGATTTGCTAGATTAGGTGGACTTCATAGAAATACTTTTATTAATAGTCCATTAATTCTTGATAAACAACTTAGGTTTAAAAAACAATCACATATAAGGTTTGCAGGTCAAATAACTGGTGTAGAAGGATATGTCGAAAGTGCTGCCATGGGTCTTTTAGCAGGAAGATTTTTAGTATATGAAGAGTTAAATAAAAAAAATATACAAATACCTAGATCAACTGCCCTAGGTTCACTAATTGAACATGTAACAACAATTAGAGATAAAAATTTATTTCAACCAATGAATATCAATTATGGCTTGATACCAAAAATTTCTATTAAAAATTATAAAAATAAAAAGGAAAAAAAAGAATTAAACAGAAAAAAAATAGCTATAAAAGCAATTAATGAAATAAAATTATGGAGTAAAGAGTTTTCTACCAACCTCTATTAAATACAATAAATATTCTCTTGTATAGATTACTTTTAGTAAAATAATTATTAGAATTTAAAAGGAATAATATTAAATATTTTTTATTTGGTCTATTACAAATTTTTTTTGCCTTATAAAAAAATTTATTACTTAATTCTTTATTATTATGTTCTGATAAACTCTTAGAGATTGCTAAAAAATTTAACGACCTTTTTATATTTAAATTATAGCTTTTTGACTTTATTATATAAAAAATTATTTTATTTTTAATTAACAAATATTTTGAATAAAATTTTATTTTTTTATTATAAGATACTGTATTCGAATATTTAATTAAGTAATTAATTAATATAGAAAATTCTTTTTTTATAAAACTATCATTCTTAAAATATTTATTTATCAACCTTAAAGATGGAACACTATAATATTTACCATCAATCGATTCTAGACAAGATATTTTCCACCAATCTAGCTTAGTAAGTAATATATTTTTATCTAAATTAGATCTTATAATTTTTATTAATTCTAAATCTATAAAAATTATTAATAGTAATTTATTGCGATATTCATAATTTGTAAAAAATGTAGCTATATACGAATGATAAGAAATTAATTTTAGTTCCTTTTTAATTATTTTAAGATCATCATAGTTATTCAAGCTGGTTCTATAATAGCAGCAATGCTCCTGCCATCCCCTATCAAAACTGACCAAGTCCTGCATGCTGGGCCTATCTGCATAACTTCAATTGGTATATTTAACGTTTTAAGAAAAGATAACATTTCAGATTCATAACCTAATCCTTTTAATGAACCATATATTATTAGCTCTGGATTAAGATGCTTGATATTATTTTTTATAATAACTTTGTTATCTTCATTTGATAATTTATCAAGCTCTATATAGTTATCCTGCAAAAATAATAAATTATTATAAATTTTATTTCCTGAAACTTTAATATACCCCTTACCATAGCCTTCAATTTGTGGAGCATTATTTTTAGGATATAATTCTAAGTCCATAAAATATTAGCTTTCAGATTCCTTACTTCTTCTTATATTTAAATACACAAGTATTGTTGAAGCAATAAATATTGAAGAATAAGTCCCTACTATTATTCCCCACAACATTGCAAAAGCAAAGTCTGATATAATTTGCCCTCCAATTAAATACAATGCTCCTAAGGCTAACATAGTTGTTATAGTTGTATTTATAGTTCTAGATAAAGTTTCATTTATGCTTTTATCTAATAATTCTTTTAATTCCATTTTCTTAAATTTTCTTAAATTTTCTCTAATTCTATCATAAACTACAACAGTATCATTCATAGAATAGCCTATAATTAATAATATCGCTGCGACAGTAGATAAATTAAATTCAAGACCTAGTGCAGAAAATACTCCTAAAGTAAGAATAACATCATGCAATAATGCTACTATTGCTCCTATGGCAAAAGGTAATTCAAACCTAAACCAGATATATGCCAACATAGCTATAATAGCAAATAAGATAGCCATCACTCCATCAGATATTAAATCCTTACTAACAGTTGGTCCAACATATTCTAACCTTCTATATTCTATATCATCATTAAATTTTTTATTTAATGCACCTTTTAGAGCCTCTACAGCTATTTGTTGCGCATCATCAGACCCCGCTTGTCTTTCAACCCTTATTAAATAATCTGACTTCGCCCCAAAATCTTGAATTGAGACTTCGCCTATATTTAGATTAGAAACTTCTCTTCTAATATCAGAAATACTAATTCTTTCATCAGTTCTCACTTCTAGAAGAATACCTCCTTTAAAATCTATACCAAAATTTAATCCAATAAATAAAACAGATAATATAGCTAAAATAGAAAAAATAGCTGATAAAGAAAAAGAAAAAGTTTTTAATCTTATAAACCTAATCGTAGTATTGTCAGATATCAATCTTAACACTTAAAAATTCTCCTAAATTATATATTTAAACTATCTGGCCTGTATCTATTATACCAAATAGTTATAATACCTCTGCTTAATAATAATGAACTAAACATAGTAGTTAAAACACCTAATGCCAGGGTAACTGCAAAACCTTTAACAGGACCTGAGCCAAACTGAAATAGTATTATTGCTGCTAAAAGTGTAGTAATATTGGCATCTACAATTGTTCTAAAAGCTTCTTTAAATCCGTTATCTATTGCCCCAATATTAGACCTTCCAGCTCTAGACTCTTCTCTAATTCTCTCAAAAATTAGAACATTAGCATCTACTGCCATACCTATAGTTAAGGCTATTCCAGCAAGTCCAGGTAATGTAAGAGTTGCATCTAAAACACCTAATAAGGCTAGTATCAATAAAATATTTATCATTAATGAAATATTTGCAGTAATTCCAAATCTAGCTCCATAAATTATTAGCATATATATTATTACTAAAATAATAGCAATAATTGCTGCATACATACCAGCGGTTATTGAATCTTTACCCAGTGAAGGACCTACAGAACGTTCTTCTAAAATAGTTAAAGGAGCAGGTAATGCACCAGCTCTTAATAAAACAGCTAAATCACTAGCAGTTTCAAAAGTAAAGTTACCTGATATCTGTCCACTACCTCCGGTAATAGCTTCTCTTATTACAGGAGCACTAATAACTTCACCATCTAAAACAATTGCAAATCTTTTTCCCACATTCTTTGAAGTTAAATCTCCAAACTTCCTAGAACCAGTTGAGTCAAACCTTAAACTGACTACAGGTTGATTATATTGATCCATACTTGGGTTAGCATCAACCAATTGATCACCAGATACACCAATTCGTTTATAAATAATATAAGGTATACTTTTTTCACCCGTTCTAGGGTCTATCTCAAATAATAAATCTGATCCTGGTGGAACTCTACCTGACATAGCTTCATCTATACTTGCCGTTTCATTTACCATTCTAAAGTTCATCCTAGCAGTTTTACCTAGTAATCTTTTTATTCTCTCAGGATCATCTAGACCTGGAAGTTGAACTAATATTCTATCTTCACCTTGTCTTTGAATAATAGGTTCATTAGTTCCTACTTCATCCACTCTACGTCTAATAATTTCAATAGATTGTAAAATTGCATAGTCTTTTATTTCTTTAATTTTTTCTTCAGAAAATGATACTTTAATTGAGCTATATACTTCATCATTTACTACAAGTGTATTATCTATATTTAAAATAATCTCTTTAATAAATTCTAAGTCTTTTTCCTCAATTAAAGAAAATGTTAAATTAGTACCTGCTACAGATAAATTTGTATAACCTATTCGTGAAGTAGCGTTTCTTAACGAAATTCTTAGTTCGTCAGCAACAGAATTTAGCCTGTCCGTTTGCAAACTGTCTGAGTCCACTTCTAACAATAAATAAGAACCACCTTGGAGATCAAGGCCCAATCTTATTTCTCCTGATTTCAAGAAACTTGGTAAATTGTCCTTAGAAATAAAATTAGGCATAGAAAAAGAAATAGCAAAAATGCTAACAAACAAAATAAGTATTTTTTTCCAATTTTCGAAAATAAGCATATAAAACCCTAAAAAAAATTAATATAATCTTTATTTTTTCTGAACTGATTTCTGATCAGATATTACTTCAGTTATAGTTGATCTTACAACCTTAACTTTAACATTTTCTGCTATTTGAACAGAAGCAATTCTGTCATCAATAATTTTATCAATTGTTCCCATTAAACCACCAGCCGTAATTACTTTATCTCCCTTAGTCAAAGAATCAACCATAGCTCTATGCTCTTTCATCTTTTTTTGTTGAGGTCTAATAAGTAAAAAATAAAAAACTGCAAATATCAAAACTAATGGAGCAATTTGAATTAGAAACCCAGATCCTCCTGATGCACCTTGTGCCATTGCCTCTGAAATAAACATGTTAACTCCTTCAATAAAAAAATTATATAACCTTTAAACCATATATTGCAAAGAATATAATGAAGGTTTACCGTAATAAATATTAAATACTATATTATTGCAACAAAAACTATTAATCTTCTTAAGTTATTGGAAAAAAAATGATTTTGGATAAGAATATTTTACCCTTAATAGAAAGAGCTACAAAAGCTCTCGAGGAAATTAGCAACTCAAAAACTAAAAATAAATTAGTTATTACAAAAGCTAATGGTTATTTATGGGATGCAGAAAACTTTCACCTAATTCCAATTAATAATATAAATGCAGTAAATTTAAGTTTATTAAAAGGTATAGATCATACCAAGAAAATACTATTAGATAATACTATGCAGTTTTCAGAGGGCTATTCAGCAAATAATGTATTATTATGGGGGGCTCGCGGTATGGGAAAATCATCAATAATTAAATCAGTTCATAAAGAGATTTGTAAAAATACTCTTAATAAACGATTAATACTAATTGAGATTTATAGAGATGATATTAATAGTCTTCCAAAATTAATCACTGAGCTACAACAATTAAAGCATCAATTTATAATATTTTGCGATGATTTATCTTTTGATAATAATGAAACAACATACAAATCTTTAAAAACTATACTAGATGGTGGAATAATGGAAAAATCTAAAAATATATTATTTTATGCAACATCTAATAGAAGGCATTTAATGCCTAGATCTATGATTGAAAATGAAAGCTCTACTTCAATTTCTCCATCTGAAAGTGCAGAGGAAAAAATTTCATTATCTGATAGATTTGGACTTTGGTTAGGGTTTTATCAATGTTCACAAGATAATTACCTAGAAATAGTTAAAAGTTACGCAGATGAGTTTAAATTTGAAATAAATGTTAATGAGCTTAACAAGTTAGCTATTGAATGGTCAGTAACAAGAGGATCCAGATCTGGAAGAGTTGCCTGGCAATTTATTCAAGATTTAGCTGGAAAATTAAAAGTAAAAATTTAGTTACTGGGTAAGTATTTCATAGGGTCTAATGGGCCATTTTTATCTCTTATTTCAAAATGCAGTTGTGGTGTAGATACCTTTCCACTATTTCCAACTGATGCTATTACTTGACCTTTATTAACAGAATCACCTTTTTTAACATTTATTTTTTCTAAATGGGCATAAGCCGAGGTTTTATTGTTATTATGTTTTATTAGTATTAAATTTCCAAATGCTTGTATCTCATTTCCAGCATACACAATCTTACCAGATTCTATTGCTATTACAGGTTTACCTTTTTCTGCAGAAATATTTATACCATCATTCCTTAAACCTTTAGCTAATAATCCAAATTTTGAAATAATTTTACCTTTAACTGGCCACATATATGAAAATTTATTTGGTTTTGAAGTTTCTTTATCTAAATTTACATTTCTACGATTTTTAATTTTTTTTATATTATTACATTTAGTTTGAATATTATTTGGAGTTATAGGAATAAATAATTTATCCCCTTCATATATTGTATCATTTTTATGTAATTGATTCATTTTCATTATTTCAGAAATACTTACATCATAACAGATTGATAAATCATATAAGGTATGACCTTTCTTTACTATATGCACCTTTGGCTCAGCTATTATTATTTTATCACCCTGGTATAAAGTAAATGGAGGTACTAATTTATTAGCTTGGATGATTGATCTAATAGAAACTCCTTCTCTTTTAGAAATAGAATAAAGGCTGTCACCCTCATATACAGTTATAATTTTCTCACCACTAGCGGGTTTATCTATAATATTATTTTTATTAATTACAGGAGCTAAATAATCCTTAGAAGTGCAGCTAGTTAGAAATATTAATAGCGTTATTAAAATTAAGAATGTTTTATTCATAGTAATTTCATCTATATTATTTTATCCCTACTTACCTTATAAGTTGATTTATATAATATATCTTTTGCTTTTGGTGAATAGCATGAATAAAATTGATTACCACTATAATCCTTAACTAAGATAATGACACCATCTTTGCCAGCTAAATTTGAATATAAAAATTTTGGCTCATCTTCCACTAAACAATCAATATATATAGCATCAAATGGACCTGCTTCAATCCAACCTTTCTTTCCATCTCCATATTTATACGATATTTTATTAGAAATATTTTTTAAAATATTACTAGAAAACTGATATGCTTGTTTGTTTATTTCAATTGTATAAACACGCTGATATATTTTTGATAATAAAGCAGTTAGCCAACCAGAACCTGTTCCTATTTCCAGTACATTTCTAGTATTACTATTTTTTGATACACCCAAAAAAAGCATTTTAGCAATATCACTAGTTCTTGAAGAAATTACATTTGAAAAGATTTTTAAATCTATATCTTCTTTATAGAAACCCTTTAAATTATCAGGTAGAAACATTTTTCTAGAAAAGGAAGTTATAGCATTAAATATTCTATCATCTAATATTCCACTCTTTCTAAGTTCTAAGAGCATCATTAAGTTTTGATTATCTAGCTCGTTAATTTTTTTCAAATTTAGCCTTATAAAATTTTAAATCTTTTATTTCTGCCATAGTAGTATTTAATGGGCTTATTGATATATATTTATTCTCTATTGCCCATATGTCGCTATCTTTTTTATGAATATTAGGAGAATATCTATCTGTTGTTAACCAAAAATATGGAATATTTTTTGCATCTTTTCTAGATATAAACTTACCCATAGGTTTTCTCGTGGACAGTGTAGTAATTTTAATATCAACTATATTTTTATAATTAATATTAGGAAAATTTATATTAAAAAAATGCTTACTATTTATTTTATTATTAAAAATATTTAAAATAATATTTTTTAGATATATATCTATTGAAGACCAGTCATCAATTAAATTATCTTTTGGTAATATTTTTGATAAAGCTATAGATTTAATATTTCTTAAGGCTCCTTCTAAAGCTGCACATACAGTTCCTGAATAAGTAATATCATTAGCTAAATTTTCTCCCATATTAATACCAGAAATTAATAAATCAGGTTTTTTATTTTTTAATATTGTATAAAGACCAAGCATGACGCAATCAGTGGGAGTACCATCGCAAAGATACATATTGCTATTAACTTTATTTAACCTAATTGGCTTTGTAATTGTTATAGAATGCCCATAACCAGATCTATTTTCTTTAGGTACAACTATTAAATAATTGTTAGTTATTTCTCTCACAATACTTATAAGTTTATCTAAACCTTTTGTGTATGGACCATCATCATTAGTAATAAATATTAATGGATTTTTTTTCATTCTAATTATTAATATTAATTTTAGTTAAGCCATTCATATAAGGTTGTAATACCTCAGGAATATTTACACTTCCGTCTTCGTTTTGATAATTTTCTAATATAGCCAAAAGTGCTCTTCCTACAGCTACTCCTGATCCATTCAAAGTATGTAAAGATTCAATATTATTCTTATCATTTCTTACCCTTGCTTTCATTCTTCTAGCTTGAAAATCTTTACAATTTGAAACACTAGATATTTCTCTATATTTATTTTGTGAAGGAAGCCAAACTTCTATATCATAAGTTTTCGATGCAGAAAATCCTAAATCTCCTGTGCATAGAATTACAGTTCTATAAGGAAGTTTTAATTTTATAAGTATATCTTCTGCACAAGCTAACATTCTATCATGCTCTTTATTAGATTCACTTGCTTCAACTATAGAAACTAATTCAACTTTTTTAAATTCATGCAATCTAATCATTCCTTTTGTATCTTGGCCAGCAGAACCAGCTTCAGACCGAAAACAGCTTGTTAATGCAGTATATCTTAAAGGCAAATCATCATTATGGAGTATTTCATTTGCTACAATATTAGTAAGAGGAACTTCCGAAGTAGGAATAAGCCAATGACCAGTTGAAGCTTGAAATAAATCTTCATCAAACTTAGGTAATTGCCCTGTACCATATAAAGCATTATCCCTGACTAAAGTAGGAGGATTTACTTCGATATAATTATGATTTTGAGTATGAGTATTCAACATAAAGTTTGATAAAGCTCTTTCAAGTAATGCTAGCTTATCTTTTAATATTACAAACCTTGACCCTGACATTTCAGCAGCTTTATTAAAGTCCATCATGTCCAAATTAAATCCTAAGACGTCATGCGCAGAAGGTTTAAAATTAAAATTTGGAATTTCTCCGAACTCTTTTATTACTATATTGTCATTTTCATTTTTTCCTACTGGAGTATCCTCAGATGGTAAATTAGGAACTACTTCTAACATCTTTTGAATTTTATTTTGTAATGAATTGCTCTGTTCTTGATATGTTGAAATAGATAATTTTATATCTGAAACTCCTTTTATCTCATCTGAAGCATCTTCACCTTTAGATTTTTTAATTCCAATATTTTTTGATAAAGTATTTCTTTCATTTTGAAAATTTTGTAATTTTGCAATTAAATCAACATATTCATCATATAATTTAACTACACTTTTCGAAATACTAGCAATCCCTCTTTTCTCCATAGCTTTATCGAAAATATTAATATTATCTTTAATCCATTTAATATCGTGCATGCTAATCCTTAGTCTTCTGTAAAATCAGTTTCAGGAATATCTTCTATATCATCATCCATAGTATTATTCTGCATACTATCATTATTTGAACTATCATTATCATCTGGATCATTAGAATTATCTTCATCATTATTAATTCTTTTTTTCTCCATTAAATAAGCTAATCTTATAGAAATTTCATATAGTATAATTATAGGAATACCCAATCCAACCTGACTAATTAAATCAGGTGGAGTTAATATAGCGGCTGAAGCAAAAGCACCAACAAATGCATACTTTCTTTTTTCTCTCATCCCTTTAGATGTAACTAAGCCAGCTCTAGCTAACAAAGATACAGCCACAGGTAATTGGAAAGCTAAACCAAACGCAAACATTAATTTTAAAACTAAAGATAAATATTCATTAACTTTTGCCTCTAATTCTATAGCTAAGCCAGTTTCTAGGCCTGTTGTTTGAAATCCTAAAAAGAATTTCCAAGCCAGAGGAAATATAAAATAATATACCAAGGCAGCACCTAGTGCAAAAAGTACAGGTGTAGCAATTAAAAATGGATAAAAAGCTTTTCTTTCATTTTTATAAAGACCTGGAGCAGCAAACTTATATATTTGTGAGGCAATAACAGGAAATGAAATAAATAGAGCTGTGTAAAAAGAAACTTTTAAATATGTAAAAAAAGCCTCCGTCAAACCTGTATAAATCATCCTAGGGTTTTCATAACCCATATCCTGATAAGTAAGTTTTAAAGGTTTTACTAAAAAGCCATATATATAATCTGCAAAAAAATAAGAAATTAAGAATGCTATAAAAAAAGCTATTACAGCCCATTTAAGTCTATCTCTTAACTCTATTAAGTGAGATACTAAAGGTGCCTTCGAATTTTCTACACTATCATCATCTAAATTATTGGTCATTTTAAATCTTAGGATTGTTAAGTTGTTGAACTATCTTTATCTAAATTTTTATCTATTTCTTTAACACTATTATTATCTATATCATTCTTATCAATATTATTATTTTCTGATTTATTCTTTTCATTCAAAGGAATAGGCCATGCGGAACTTTTATGAGATTTTTCTTTATCAACAACATCTACTCCCCTAAGCATTTCTGTTAGTTCCCCCTCAGAATCTATTGTTTCGGTCATATCTTTTGTAAAATCATTTTTTGCTGACTCTATCTGTTTTTTTACTTCATCCAATTCAGATTCCCTTACTGCATCTTCAACAGTATTTTGGAACTCGCGAGACAAAGATTTTAGCTTACCTATCCATATACCAACGGTTCTAAGAGCCTTAGGGATATCCTTAGGCCCTACTATAAATAATGCCACGACAGTTATAACTAATATTTCTGTCCAACCTATATCAAGCATATCAGTCCTCTCATAGACCTAGTAAAAAATATTAACTAGTTTTAGAGTCTTTAGTATTATCTTTTTCTTTTGAAACTGAAACTGTTTCGTTATTACTAGATTCTTCAGAACCTTCTTCCTCTTTCATACCAGTTTTAAAGTTTTTTATTCCTTTTGCAACATCGCCCATAACTCGTGGTAATTTTCCCGCACCAAACAAAATTAATACGATTGCCAATATTAAAACAATTTGCCAAATTCCAATACTCATAAAAATTCCTCCTTTTTATCAATTTGATATAAGCTATAATATATTATGTATATACCTTATTTATTTAATAGGAAACACAAAAGCCCATTCTTTATTAAATAATATTTTTTTATTTAATAATACTTTATCTAAAATATTTGAAAATATAAAAAATTTTATACTCTGATTTCCTTTGCCAACAGAAATATTTATCTCTGTTAAAAGACCTAAATATCTATATTTAACTATATTAATAGAGAAAGATTTCTTACTATTCTTAGAATACGTAAATGCCTCTGGCCTAATAATTAATTCAAACTCAACATTTTTACTTGTTTTAACATCAATATTTCCAAATGGAGTATGTAAAATTCCATTTTTTGATTTAAATATATAACTAGAGGTAGGACCAATTAATTTAGCAGAAAAAGGATGTTTTGGACTAGAATATAAGTCTTTAGGTATTCCTTCATCTATTATACCTCCATCGTACATAACAATTATTCGATCCGCCAATCTCATAGCTTCTTGAGCATCGTGAGAAACCATTATAGTTGGGGTTTTTGACTTTTTTAAAACTTTTATTATGTCTACAGCAATATCATATTTTGAAGAACTATCTAAAGAACCAAAAGGTTCATCTAATAACATTACATCAGGATTATTTGCAAGGGCTCGAGCTAAAGCAATTCTCTGTTGTTCACCTCCAGAAATTGAGCTACTAAACCTATCTTCATATCCTTCTAAACCTATTTTTTTAAGTAATTTTTTTATAGTGGGCATATATTTATTATTTTTAGCTAAGGAAAAGCCTATATTATCTTTTACAGATAAATGTGGAAATAATGCTATATCCTGAAATAACATACCTATTGCTCTTTTTTCAGTAGGGACATATTTACTTCCAAAGACTATAGTTTTACCAACTGTTATTTCTCCATCGTTTGGATCTTCAAAGCCAGCAATTAGTCTTAATAAAGTTGTTTTTCCAGAACCACTTGGGCCAAGAATACATACCACCTCGTTAGAGCGAATTTCTAAATTTAAATTCTTTATAGATTTCCCATTTTTATACTTATGAGATAAATTAGTAATTTTTAAATTATTTTTCATATTTTATTTCTATATTAAGCTTCAAGGTTATTATCTAATTCGTCTGGATAAAATATATAAAGGTATCAAACAAACTACAATAATTGCAAGAAGTGGAATAGAAGCATCTCCCAGTCTTTCATCTATAGCATATTCATGAGCCTTTATAGCTAAGGTATTGAGACCAAATGGCCTAAGTATCATAGTTGCAGGTAATTCTTTAAGTACGTCAACAAATACTATTAATAAACCTAATGATATACCTCCAAAACCTATTCTAGCATTTACCTTAGTTAAAATCTTACTATTAGATGAACCTAATACTTTTGCAACATAATCTAAAGACTTTGGAATTTTTATAAAAGAACTTTCTACAGAATTCATTGATAAAGCTAAAAATCTTACGAGGTATGCAAATAATAATGCAAACCATGATCCAGTTAATATTAAGCCAAAAGAAGTCTCAAAATAACTTAATGAAATACTATTAATTAAATTATCTAGCCAAGCTAAAGGTATTAAAACTCCAACTGCTGCAACTGCTCCTGGTATTGAGTACCCTAAGCTAGCTAATCTAGCAAAAGGACTAGCAATTTTTTTATTAGTCCTAACACCGTAAATAATTATAATTGCAAATATGATACATATAATAGATGCTACTAAAGCAAGCATAAAAGAAGAAAAAACTAAATTAAAAAAATTATATATATTAATATTATTGATATTACCTATAGCCCAATTAATAAGAGTAACAAAAGGTATAATAAAACCTATAATTACAGGTATAGCGCATATAACTAAAGCCATAATTCCTATAAGCGTATTGAGTTTATTATATTTTAAATTTCTTAAAGCTCTAACATCATTAGTAAATTCAGATTTGCCTCTAAAAAATTTTTCAATTGAAATTATGAAAGATATAAAAATTAGTAAAATAATAGATAATTTTCCAGCTGATACTATATCACCTAAGTTAAACCAAGCCTTATAAATTCCTTTAGTAAAAGTTTCAATTCCTAAATAATCAGCGACCCCAAAATCAGCCAATGTTTCCATCATAACGAGCATAACCCCTCCAATTAGTGCAGGTCTTCCCAATGGAATTGCAACTTTATAAAATATTGATAACATACTAAGTCCTGATACCTTAGCTACTTCAATATATGTTCCAGACTGTGCAATAAAAGCTTGCCGAGCTAAAAGATAAACATACGGATATAAGCTAAATATAAATACAAATATGCCCCCATATATTGAATAAAAATTTATAGTATTAAATTCAGTAAAGAATATAAATGATAATAATGTTGTTAAAAAACCACCATAGTTTAATAAATCAGAGTAAACATAAGCTAAGGCATAGGATGGAATAGCTAATGGAAGGACTAATAACCATTCTATATACTTTTTAAATGGAAATATAAACATGACAACAAGCCATGCTGATAACGTTCCTATAATTAATGTTCCTATTGCAGAAAATACTAATAAAATAAAAGAGTTTATAGCGTAGGTAGTTAATACTGTATCCTTTAAATGCGTCCACGTATCATTTCCTGAATAAAATAGAAAAAACAATATAATTATAATTGGAAGAATAACAATTAAACTTAGTATTATAGATAAATAGGCCCAACTGTTTTTAAAAAAAATAAACATTCAATAATTATAAATAATAATTATAATAATCATATATATATTATAATTATTTCCATCCTACTCTATCTGCAAGTTTAATTGCTTTAAAAGATAATTTTCCATATTCATAAATATTTGTAGAATCTTCTTCATATTTACCTAGCATTTTAAGGTTTTCTGGTATTTCAATGTTATCAATTACAGGATATTCAAAATTATTATGAGCATAAATGAGTTGTGCTTTATCACTGGTTAAAAACTCAATCAATTTCTTTCCATTATCAGGATTAGGAGCATTAATTAATAATCCTGCCCCACTAATGTTAAAATGTGTGCCCATTTTTTTATCACTAGGAAAATAAATACCTAAAGAATTAAATATACTTTTATTATCTGAATTTAACATATTAACTATATAATATGAATTTACTACTGCTATATCTCCTATACCTGCAGCTATAGCTTTTATTTGATCTCTATCACCACCAGCAGGGTCTCTAGCAAAATTATTTACTAGTCCTTTAGCCCATAACTCTGCTTTTTCATCTCCATACTTACTAATCATATGAGCAATCAAAGATTGATTATATACATTACTAGACGAACGAATTAATATTCTATTCTTAAAAATTGGGTTAGAAAGATGTTCATACCCTTTAAGTTCTTCTTTTTTGACTCTGTCTAATGAATAAACTATAATTCTTGCTCTTAAACTTAGTCCAAACCATAAATTATTTTCATCTCTAAATTTTGGTTTTATCCTTTTATCAAGTAAGTTTGAGTAAATAGGTTGAAAAAAATTTTCGTCAGTCGCTTTCCACAAATTACCAGCATCTGAAGTAAGTAATACATCTGCAGGAGAATTTTTACCTTCTCGCAATATGCGTTGATGTAACTGTGAAGATTTAGCTGTAACTAAATTTACTTTTATTCCTGTCTCATATTCAAATAAATCTATTAAGGGTTTAATTAAATGCTCTTTTCTAGCAGAATATAGGTTAACCTGATTTGACCAACATTTAGCAGTATAAAAAATAGATAATATGATAATCAAAAATATATTAATATATTTCATTTAATTCCTTAAATAAAAATAAACAAATTAATGAGAGTGATACTTATTCGCATCATAATATCAGAAAAAAATAAGATTCCTATAAAAAAATAATTTAATTGATTTAGAAAGTATTATAGATCAGATATATTATCTCTATTTAGTACTGATGGGCTCGTGTTTCTAGCAAGTAAACCTGCAGATTTAAGTTCAGATAATCCTGGAAGGTCTTTTAAAGAAGCTAAACCAAAATGATCAAGAAAATATTTTGTAGTTCTCCATGTAGAAGGTCTACCAGGTATATTTTTATGTCCTTTAGGTTCTACCCAATTATTATTTAAAAGTACTTCTAGCGTCCCTTGGCTAACACTAACCCCCCTCATGTCTTCAATTTCTGCCCTAGTAATAGGTTGATGATAAGCAATTATTGAAAGTATTTCCAAAGCTGCTTTTGATAATTTTTTTTGAATTGTTTTCTCAATCTTCATATGATCCGCGATACTACTTGAAGTTCTAAATGCTAATGCTTCTCCATTTTTTTCTAAGATAAACCCACCTTCTTTATATTTGTCTATTAAAAAACTAATTAATGCATTTATATCTTTGCAATCAGGCAATCTTTTCTCCAAATCTTTTATACTTATTGGGCTCTGACTTGTAAAAATTATACCTTCAGCAACTTTTATTAATAACTCATTATTCATAACTAACTATTTTCCATTTTATTTCTTATGAAGATTTCTCCGAAAGGATTTATTTGTCTAATTTCCACCTTACCTTTCTTTGCTAACTCTAATGTAGCTGAAAATGTGGCCGCTAAAACTGAGCTATTATAAACTTTATCATTTACTTCTAAATCCTCTGGAAGAAATAATGATAATTGCTGCCAATCCTTTTCATTATTTAATAGTTTGTTAAGTCTTTTTAACGCAGATTCAATGGTTTCTAGTTTTTTAACAGGTGGCTCATAATCCATTAAGCTTTTACCTCTTATAATATTACTATAAGAAAATAAAAGATCATTTAAATTAGTATTATCCTCTATATTAATAATTTTAACTTCTTTTGAGATTATTCCTTTAGGGAAACGGTCTATATATAATAAATCTTTTTGAAAAAGCTTTTTTCCTGCATCTCTCATTGCTTGAAGCTTACTTAGCTGTAATTTTAATGCTAGGGAGAGTTCTTCACCAGTAATTTCCTCTTCATCTTCATCAGGAAGTAAGATTTTTGATTTTAAAAAAGCTAGCCAAGCAGCCATAACCAAATAATCAGAAGCTAATTCTAAATTTAGTTTACTAGCATTTTTTACGTATTCTAAGTATTGATCCGCTAATTCAAGTATAGATATACTCGATAAATCAACTTTCTGTTTTCTTGCTAAATCTAAAAGAAGATCTATAGCACCTTCGTAACCATTTATATTTAATAATAAAACTTCGGTATCAAGAGCATTTTCTATTATTTCAGGATCATTTAATACATTATCTTCAATATTATGCTTTATTTCTTCCATCTTTTACCTTAAAAATATAATATTTTTATTAATTTAATAACACAATATATACAAATATACCAGATTTAAGCACAACATATAGAATATTTTACTTAAAATTGTAATTTAGATACTTTTTAAAAAATTATTTAATTCTGTTTTACATAGGGATAGATCAATTGCATTATTACTTTTAATAAGTCTATCTGTATTAGCCTTAATTTTACTTAACAAATCATTACTAACAGTATTTCCATTTCTTAGAACTAATTCAGTAGTATTTATATCTCCTGAGCAATGCAGTATGATGTCATAATCGGCTTCATATATAGACTTCATTTTATCTTGAATTGAACCTGATAAAGCTAACATATCAATATCATCGGATAATAAAATGCCCTTATATTTAATATTCTGCCTAATAAATTTGTTAGCTATCTTAGATTGAGTAATTGGCCACTTATTATCAATATCTTTGTATAAAATATGTGCTGTCATAGCCATTGGCATATTTGACAACTTCTTAAATGGAAGGAAATCACTTTTATCTAAGGATATTACTTTATCTTTTATAATAGGTAATGATAAATGGCTATCTGATTCTGCTCTTCCATGTCCTGGAATGTGTTTAATAACTGGTAAAACTCCTGATTTAATTAATCCTTTACAAGCCGCCTCACCAAGAAGTGAAACTATTTTAGGGTTTGAGGAAAAAGCTCTATCCCCTATGACTTCATGGGTATTTGAACTTTTTACATCTAAACAAGGAGCGCAATTGACATTAATTCCAACCTTTGTAAGGTCAGTACCCAAAAGTAAATAATTTAAATAAGTAGCTCTCACAGCATCTTTAATAGATATTTTTGCTAATTTACCAAAAATATTTGCTGCTGGATAGTTAGTGCAATTAGGTTTTCTTAATCTCTGTACCCTACCCCCTTCTTGATCAATCAAAATTAAACTACAATTACCCAATATATCCTTAATTTCACAAGTAAGATCATATAGTTGTCTATTATTTTTAATATTTCTACTAAATAATATTACTCCAAGTGGTAAGTATTTTTTTAAAAGATCCTTTTCATCATTTGTTAAACTTAAACCGGAAACTCCCACTATTACACTTTTTTTATTTGTCATAAAATATTATTTATCCTTAACTATTAAACACTCATTATTTACTAATTTAAGGTCTAAACATAATTCAAAGATTTCTTTATTATTATTAAATGGACCTAATCTTACCCTATAATAGGTACCTCTTTCAGGAATATCGGCTGAAATAATATTTAATTTTAAGTTATTAGTTATTTGGAATTTTTTTTCTTTAAAAGTATTTATGAAACTTTTTGCCTTTTCTAACGTTTTAAATGAACCTAGTTGTAAATAGATACTATTTGTTAGAATTGTATTCTCACCTTCTGTTATTTGATTTTCATTATCTATTTTTGATAAATTATCTGAAGCTTTATCTAAAATCTTTATGTCTTGATCTGGAAGTAGCCTTTCGCGAGTAATATCATATATTCTTAAGGAATCTCCATTAAAACTTTTTCCTTCTGTATCCTTAGGTTTAAATTTATATGGTTCTTTATCTCCCTCTATGTAAACAATTTCATTATTATTTAAAAAATAAGGAAATAGATATCTGTAGGCTAGTCCACATATTATAGTTAGAATAATAATTACTATTATCTTTTTAAACATATTTACATTCAACTATATTAAGATAATTTATCAACTGGTTTAACTCCTATAATGGACAAACCAGATGACAAAATTATTTTAACCATTACAGCTAATGATAACCTTGCTCTTGTTAAATCCATATTATCTTCAATAATAAATCTTAGCTCAGGATCTTCATTTCCTAATGACCACAAACTATGAAAAGCACTTGCCATATCATATAAATAAAATGTAACTCTATGAGGTTCATTTGCTTTAGCAGCAGCTTCAACCTGCCTAGGCCACTTTGCTATGAGCTTAATTATATTAATTTCTGAAATGTTAGTAAGTAGTTCAAAATTAATATTATCTAATTCATCATTTAAATTTATACCTTGATTTATTGCTTTTTCATAAAGAGAATTAATTCGAACATTAGCATATTGTACATAGTAAACTGGATTATCCTTAGATTGCTCCTTAACTTTAACTAAATCAAAATCTAAGGGTGCATCATTCTTTCTTGTTAGCATTATAAACCTTAATACATCTGCACCCACAGAATCAATAACACTTCTCATAGTAATAAAATTACCAGCTCTTTTTGACATTTTTACTGGCTTTCCATCCTTATTTAAGTTTACTAACTGACATAATTTTACATCAAATTTTAATTTAGAATTAGAAATAGACTTTATAATTCCTTCTATTCTTTTAATATATCCTCCGTGATCAGCTCCCCATACATTAATTAATGAAGAATAATTTCTTTTAAATTTATCATAATGATATGCAGAATCAGCAGCAAAATATGTCCAAGTATTATCTGCTTTTTTTAAAGGTCTGTCCAAATCATCGCCAAATAAAGTAGATTTAAAAAGAAGTTGAGATCTACTTTCCCAATTATCATTTTTTTGACCTTTAGGAGCATCCAACACTCCTTCATATATTGAACCATTATTATTCAATAATTGAACTACTTTTTCAATTAATCCAATTGATTTAATATTTTCTTCAGAAACAAAATTATCGTGATAAATATTAATTAAAGATAAATCTTCTTTAATAATTTTCATCATTGCATTAGTACTATATTCTTTAAAAACTTGTATCCAACTTTCTTCTTTCATAGAAAGATACTTATCTCCATCTATATCTATTATTTCTCTAGCAACAGCTATTAAATATTCCCCTGGATATAAATCCTCATCAAAGATAGCTTCTTTTTTAGTTAAAATTTCTATATATCTAATATAAACAGATTTGGCTAAATTAATAATTTGTTGCCCTGCATCATTAATGTAATATTCTCTTGTAACATCATACCCTACATATTGAAGCAAGTTTGCTAAAGAATCTCCAAATACTGCCCCTCTTGCATGTCCAATGTGCATAGGGCCAGTAGGATTAGCTGATACATACTCTATATTTACCTTTTCATATTTACCATAATTACTTCTCCCATATTTACTTTTAATTTTTAGAACATTTTTACAACACTCATAAAATATATTTTTGTTAAGAAATAAATTAATAAAACCAGGCCCCGCAATTTGAACATTATCTATATAAATATTATTATTT
>Ga0222719_10000388_pt1 | contig 43771 bp, 42 predicted proteins | sample C33_34DmetaG_FD_165039 | JGI IMG/M metagenome (GOLD analysis project Ga0222719, IMG submission 165039) | Estuarine water microbial communities from San Francisco Bay, California, United States - C33_34D | ecosystem: Environmental > Aquatic > Marine > Unclassified | place: USA: California... | reverse complement strand
TCAAATTATAAAGAGTCATCTGAATTATCTAAAATTAACGCAGCTCCATTGGGTGAAGAAATTGATATTTCATCTGACATGTACTCTCTTTTAAGTTATGCAGAGCAACTCTATCAAATTACTGATGGTTTATATGATGTCACTGTTGGTTTTCTTGTAATCGAGAATGGTTTTGGTCCAGCAAATACAGCGAATCAAAACACCATTCCAGTATCTAAGGAAAGATTTGATTTAATTTCAAATAATAGAATTATAAAAAATGATAATTTTCAATTTGATTTGTCTTCAATCGCCAAGGGTTATGCTGTTGATTCAATTGCAAAACTTCTTATTAATTCTAATAGAAATAATTTTTTAATTGATATAGGCGGCGAGATAATAGTCAATGGATCAAAGCATGGTGTTCCGTGGGTTATTGGTATCCAAGATCCTTCTAGTCTGCAAAATCAATCTATTATTGAGATATCAAGGACTGGTTTTTTGGCTGTAGCTACATCTGGTGAATACAGAAATACAAATATCAATGATGCAGGAGAAATTATTAGCCACACTTTTAATCCGATCAACAAACAGTCTTTGCTAGATAAATCTTACTCAGTAACAGTAGCATCAGAAGAATCTTCAATGAGAGCGGATGCATGGGCTACTGCATTAAATGTGCTTGGTCCAGATAGAGGTATAAAAATTGCTAATAGTAATTCTGTTTCGGCAATGTACTTAATCGAAAAAGATAATATTATAATGAAATCTAAATACTGGAATTATAGTGATTGAGTTTCTTACAGTTTTTTTCTTGATAGCGATTTCATTTGCAGCAATTGCAATAGGGGTAATTGTAAAAAATAAACCTATATCGGGAAGTTGCGGGGGTTTGGCAAATATAGAGGATGGTGCACCCTGCAAAATATGCGGGCGCACCACCATAGGGGATTGTGAAACTAATTAAAACTGGTTCATTGTATTATCTTTGCCAGAAGCTTTAAGAGCGGCTTCTCCTGCAAAGTATTCCTTGTGATCATCTCCCATATCAGATCCAGCCATGTTTTGGTGTTTTACGCAGGCAATGCCTTGTCGAATTTCTTTTCTTTGAACTCCTTCTACATAACCCAGCATACCTTTATCACCAAAATATTCTTTGGCTAAATTATCTGTAGACAATGCTGCGGTGTGATAAGTCGGTAATGTTATCAAATGATGAAAAATTCCTGCTTCTCTTGCAGCGTCTGCTTGGAATGTTTGAATTTTCTTATCTGCTTTTTTGCCAAGCTGAGTGCCATCATATATCTCATTCATGAGATCATCCCTGTTATAGGAAGACATATCATCTCCATTTTCGCTCATAGCATCAAATACTTGCTGCCTAAAGTTTAAAGTCCAATTAAATGATGGACTGTTGTTGTAAACAAGCTTTGCATTTGGAACCACTTTTTTGATCTCATCCATCATTGCACCAATTTGGCCAATGTGAGGTTTTTCAGTTTCAATCCAAATTAAATCAGCTCCGTTTTGAAGACTGGTAATTGAATCTAATATACATCTTGCTTCTCCAGTACCTTCTTTAAATCTATAAAGATTACTTGGAAGTCTTTTAGGCCTAACCACTTTGCCGTTTTGATTGATTAAAACATCGCCATGATTTAATTCAGATGGGTCTAATTCTTCAACATCAAGGAAGGAGTTATATTGATCACCAAGATCACCAACCTCCTGAGTGATGGCAATTTGCTTAGTCAGACCAGCACCCAATGAATCTGTGCGAGCGACGATGACTCCATCATCAACACCCAGCTCTAAAAATGCATACCTAACAGCATTTATTTTTGCTAAGAAATCGGAGTGAGGTACAGTAACCTTACCATCCTGATGTCCGCATTGTTTTTCATCGGAAACTTGATTTTCGATTTGTATACAACAAGCCCCAGCTTCAATCATTTGTTTAGCCATTAAATATGTAGCTTCTTCATTTCCAAAGCCTGCGTCAATGTCTGCAATAATTGGAACTATATGAGTTTCAAAATTGTCGATTTTTTCTTGAATTTTCGGCTTGTCAGTGTCTGAGGCATTATCAAGCTCTCTAAATAAGCCACCAAGCTCGCGTGCGTCAGCTTGTCTAAGAAACGTATACAATTCTTTAATTAGAGAAGCAACAGATGTTTTTTCATGCATGGATTGATCGGGTAGGGGGCCAAACTCAGATCTTAGTGCAGCAACCATCCAGCCTGAAAGATATAGATACTTTTTATCGGTCGTACCAAAATGCTTTTTAATTGATATAAGTTTCTGCTGTCCAATAAAACCATGCCAGCACCCCAGAGATTGTGTGTAAGCTGAAGTGTCTGAATCATAGGCATCCATATCCTTTCTCATTAAGGATGCAGTATATTTAGCAATTTCGATCCCTGATTTAAATTGGTTTTGAAGCCTCATTCTTGCAGCGTATTCAGGCTTAATAGAATTCCAGTTCGAGCCACTGAACTCTGGAATAGTGTTTAGTTTTTCAACTTCAGTTGTAAATTTATTAGTTGACATTAATATACCCCTATATGTATGTAGTGAATTTGAATTTATTAGGATTAAATTGTCAACAATATTAAAAAATACTGTTAAATGTACATTTAAGGATAATATTATAGGTAGTTAAACTACAAAATTTATGATTTTGCTAGTTTGGTAGCGATACCAAGATAATTTAGTGGAGTTAGTTTGATTAATTTGTTTTTAGATTTATCGCTAATATTAAGACCATTCACAATACTTAGATAAGAATTCTTATCTATATTTTGGCCTCTAGTTTTAGCTTTAATTTCCTCATAGGCATTATCGTATCCCTCTACCTTCATAACAATTTGAAGTGCCTCAGCCAGAACTTGCCAATTATCTGCTAATTCTGTTTTGGCAGTTTCTTTATTCGGTTGAATTTTGCTCAAACCATTCAGGCATGAGCTAATTCCAAGATAGCTATATCCAAACCCAACACCAAGATTCCTCAATACTGTTGAGTCAGAAAGGTCTCTTTGAAGTCGAGATTTAGTTAATTTATCAGCAAAAAAACTCATCATTGAATTTGATAATCCAAGATTTCCTTCTGAGTTTTCAAAATCTATTGGATTAACCTTGTGCGGCATAGTTGATGAGCCTACCTCACCTTCTTTTAGCTTTAACTTAAATATATCGTTGGCAATATAAATCCACATGTCTTGGTTTAAATCAATCAAAATATTATTAATTCTTTGAATGCAGTGAGCAATTTCAGCTATACCGTCATGTGATTCAATCTGAGTGGTGATGGGGTTTTGCTCGACCTTAAATGAAGATAAAAATTTATCTGTTTTGGATATCCAGTTTATGTTTCCATCAGATAGATCTAGGGTATGGAAATTGCCAGTTGCGCCACCAAACTTAGCCATAGGCTTCATTTTCTTTAATAGATCTTTTTGTCTTACTAATCGCTGATGAAATACTTTTATTTCTTTTCCAATAGTTGAAGGGGAAGCAGCCTGTCCGTGGGTTCTAGCTAGCAAGGGGAGTGACGCCCATGACTTTGATTTAGAGTTTAAATCTTTTAAAAGAATATCCAATTTTTTAATATAGATTTCTTTAGCATCTCTTAGTAATACTGCGTAGGATAGAGAATTAACATCTTCGCTTGTTAATGCAAAATGAACTAGATGTTGATATTTTTTTAGATTAGAGAATTTGTTCATTTCTTCTCTAATAAAGTACTCTACGGCTTTAACATCATGATTGGTTTTGGATTCTATAGTTTTTATTCTTTTTGCAGACTTATCATTAAAACTTTTTCTTATTTCTAAAAGATTATTTTTTGCTGCCGAAGAGAGTGTTTTAAAATTTTTTCCACAGTGGGAAGTTAAGAAAATAATCCAATCAATCTCAATTTCAAATCTTGTTTTATTTAGATTGGATTCAGAAAAATTATTAGCAAGATCAACAATTTTTTTATTGTAACGATTGTCCAGTGGCGAAATTAGTTCTTGATGTTTCATAGGTTGAATTATAGCTAGTCTTTTAGAGCTTTTGCTATTATGCCTCCCCCCAAGCATTCATTGTTTTTATAAAGCACAGCTGATTGTCCAGGTGCAATAGCTCTTATTTGCTCAGAGAATCTTAATCTCACACCCTGATCCATAAAGTGCGCATCACATTTTACAGGTTTGCCTCTATGACGAACCTGAACCTCGCATTCTAATTTTTCAGGAGGAATTGTTTCATTTATCCATTTCATCTCTTCCATCAACAATCCATCACTCATTAAGAAATTATTGAATTCTCCCTGGCAGACGTACACTTCATTTAATTCAATGCTTTTATCATAAACATACCATGGTAGCTCAGGCTTGTCTTTTACACCGCCAACATTTAATCCTTGCCTTTGCCCTTGGGTGAAAAGAAGTGCTCCAGGGTGAGTGCCTACAATATTTCCATCTGAGTCTTTGATGTCGCCACTTTCAAATTTAATAAATCTTTTAAGAAAATCTTTTAAATTTCTCTCCCCTACAAAGCATATTCCAACAGAGTCCTTTTTGTCGTAATTAATAAATTTATTATTTTCTGCAATCTCTCTCACTTCATTTTTATTTAAGTTTTCAAGTGGGAATATACATTTAGCAAATTCTTTTCCTGTAACCTCATGCAAAAAGTATGTTTGATCTTTGTTAAGATCTTTTGATCTCATCAATAAAGATTTATCTTTTTGATGTTCTATTTTTGCATAGTGACCTGTTGCGATATGATCCGCACCAATCTTAATTGCATAGTCTAGAAATGATTTAAATTTAATTTCTCTGTTGCATAATATATCTGGATTTGGAGTTCTGCCTTTCTCATGCTCAGAAAGAAATTCTTTAAAGACTCTATCCCAATACTCATCACTAAAGTTTGCTTTATGCAAAGGTATATTCAATTGATCACAAACTCTTGACGCATCATTAAAATCTATTTCAGATGTACACACTTCACCTGGCTCATTCTGCCAATTTTGCATGAAAAGACCTTGAACTTTATATCCCTGTTTTTGGAGAAGATACGCTGCTACAGAAGAATCAACTCCTCCTGACATACCAACTACAACGGTTTTATTGATATTTGACATAATTTACATTTAAAGCCTAATTTTAAAGGTTTTTTTAGAGTATAATTCAACAAATTTTTTATTATACATATTCGTTCGAGAGGGAAAATCATGGGTTATAAACATATTAAAATTCCAGAAGAAGGTTCAAAAATTACTTTGGAAAATGGATCCCTTAATGTTCCTGATAATCCCATTATCCCATATATAGAGGGCGATGGAATCGGGATCGATATCACGCCTGCAATGATAGATGTCGTTGATAGTGCGGTTGAAAATGCATATGGTGGCTCAAAGAAAATTTCATGGATGGAAGTTTACTGTGGTGAAAAATCTACTAAAGTTTATAACCCTGATACATGGCTTCCTGATGAAACTATTGAAGCTTTAAAAGAATACATTGTTAGTATAAAAGGGCCATTAACAACCCCAGTTGGTGGAGGTATCAGATCTTTAAACGTCTCTCTTCGTCAAATCCTTGATTTGTATGTTTGCTTGAGACCTATCCGTTATTTTGCGGGAGTACCTAGCCCAGTAAAGAATCCCTCGCATGTAGACATGGTCATCTTTAGGGAAAATTCTGAAGATATTTATGCTGGTGTAGAGTTTGAGGCTGGTTCGCCAGAATCTGATGCTATGGTTAAAGTTCTTCAAGAGCAATTTGGTGTAACACAAATCCGGTTTCCATCAGATGTTGGTTTGGGTGTTAAACCTATTTCTAAACAAGGCACCGAAAGACTCGTTAAACAGGCTCTAGATTATGCGATCAAGAATGATCGCTCCTCTGTCACTCTCGTACACAAAGGTAATATTATGAAGTTTACCGAAGGCGCTTTTAGAGATTGGGGATATGAATTAAGTGTAAATTCTTATGGCGGTGAGCTACTGGATGGAGGCCCTTGGGTAACCATCAAAAACCCAAATAATGGAAAAAATATAATTGTTAAAGATGTTATTTGTGATGCTTTTCTTCAACAAATTCTTACAAGACCAAAAGAATATGATGTTATCGCCACTATGAACCTTAATGGTGATTATGTATCTGATGCTTTAGCTGCATGTGTTGGTGGTATAGGAATTGCACCAGGGGCAAATATTAGTGATGATTTGGCGCTGTTTGAAGCTACGCACGGAACCGCACCTAAATATGCAGGCCAGGATAAGGTGAACCCAGGGTCTTTGATTTTATCAGCAGAAATGATGTTGAGGCATATGGGTTGGGTTGAAGCTGCTGATCTAATTATTTCTTCAATGGAAGCAGCGATAACAGATAAAATGGTTACATACGACTTTGAAAGATTAATGGACGGAGCTAATCTAGTTTCTTGTTCTGGCTTTGCCAAGGAAATGATTAAAAGAATGTGAGGATTTATATGTCTTCAGAATCATCAAATGGCTCCAGTGGTTTAGGTGATACGGGTACAGTTGTTCTAGAGAATAAACCGGATATCAAAGAACCCCCAATGTATCAAGTCATCCTTCTGAATGATGATTTTACTCCAATGGAATTTGTAGTTTATATTCTTCAATCAATATTTGGCTATGAGCACGAAAAGTCAACCCAAATAATGTTGGCAGTTCATACAAAAGGAAAGGGCGTCTGTGGTATATTTCCTAAAGAGATAGCTGAAATGAAATCTCATGAAATAAATGAGATGGCAAAAGCCCATGAGCATCCCTTGATAAGTGAAATTGAACCTTTAACAGATTAATGTTTAGCAAAGAATTAGAACAATCAATAGCAAATTTATTTGATCAAGCCCAAGATCAAAATCTTGAATATCTGACTATTGAACATTTACTTCTAATGCTTCTTTCAGATTTTGAAGTTAGACAGGCCCTTGAAACAAATGAGGTAAATATTGCGACTTTGAGAGAAAATCTTGAAGAGCATGTGAGGGATAATACCCCTAATAAGGTTGATTCTAAAAAACCGGTACAACCAACACTGGGATTTCAAAGAGTACTTCAAAGAGCTGTTTTTCACGTTCAATCATCAGGTAAAGGTGTTGTAAAGCCTATCAATTTACTAGTAGCTATCTTTTCTGAAAAAGAATCACACTCTGTTTTTTTACTCTCAAAACAAGGCATTGGAAGACTCGATATTGTTTCCTATATTTCTCATGGAAAGCCTGAGACCTCTCAAACTGACGCTGATCCTGATTCGTCAATTGAAGGGAGTGATAACGATACAGTTTCAACTAGTAATGAGTTAGAGTTCTTAATTGATTTAAATCATCTAGCAGAATCTAACAAACTCGATCAGTTGGTAGGGCGTAAAGATGAGGTTGAAAGAATTATACAAATTCTAGCTAGGCGAACTAAAAATAATCCCTTGCTTGTTGGTGAGTCTGGAGTAGGGAAGACAGCTATTGCAGAAGGACTTGCCCATCTAATTAACTCTAAAGATACACCTGATTTTTTACATGAATCAAAACTCTATTCTTTGGATATAGGAGCTTTGATTGCTGGTACAAAATATAGAGGAGATTTTGAAAAGAGACTAAAGTCAGTACTAAAATTCCTAGATGATCAAAACAACCCAATACTATTTATCGATGAAATTCATACAATTATTGGTGCCGGATCAGCTTCTGGAGGTAGTTTGGACGTATCCAACTTATTAAAACCAGCTTTAGGTAAAGGTAAACTGAGGTGTATTGGATCCACAACATTTCAAGAATATAGAGGTGTTTTTAATCAAAATCAGGCTCTTTCTAGAAGGTTTCAAAAAATTGATGTATTAGAACCATCTGTAGATGAATGTATACAAATACTAGATGGTCTTAAGACGAATTATGAAGATCATCACAATGTAAAATATTCTGGTGAATCTATAAATTCAGCTGTTACCTTATCTAAGCGCTTTTTAAACGATAGATTTTTACCTGATAAGGCAATTGATTTGATAGATGAAACAGGTGCTTTGTTAAATATTTCAAGAAAAAATTCAAAAAAAATAACTGTAAAACAGATAGATATTGAAAAAACTATTTCAAAAATATCTAAAATTCCTGAACAAACCATATCTAGCCAAGAGTCAATTAATCTCCAAAAACTAGAATCCGATCTTAAAACTGTTATTTTTGGTCAAGATACAGCTATTAAGAGTCTGGTTAATGCTATCAAGTTATCTAGAGCAGGGCTTAGAGATGACAATAAAACGATTGGATCATTTTTATTTGCTGGACCAACTGGAGTAGGTAAGACTGAAATTACAACCCAATTGGCAAACATGATGGGTATCGAGCTTGTGAGATTTGATATGTCTGAGTACATGGAAAGGCACACAGTCTCGAGATTGATTGGGGCGCCTCCTGGCTATGTTGGATTTGATCAAGGCGGCTTATTAACTGAGGCCGTTGTACAAAACCCACATTGTGTATTATTGCTTGATGAAATAGAAAAGGCTCATCCAGATATCTTTAATTTGCTTCTACAAATCATGGATTCCGGGGTCTTAACAGATAACAATGGGCGCAAAGCGGACTTTAGAAATGTCATTGTAGTTATGACAACTAATGCAGGTGCAGATTTGTTAGAAAAGAAAAGCATTGGTTTCAGCGATCAATCGAATGAATCTGATGCATTGTTATCTTTAAAGAAACTATTTTCTCCTGAATTTAGGAATAGGTTAGATGAAATTATTCAGTTTAACTATCTACCAATGAAAGTCATCTTATCAATTGTAGATAAATTCCTTACCAAGCTTCAAGCACAGCTTGATGCTAGAAATGTAGAGTTAATTTATTCTAAAAAAGTTTTAAACTGGATCGCTGAAAATGGATATAACAAAGAAATGGGTGCAAGGCCAATGGAGAGATTTATTACCAACAAAATTAAGAAACCTCTGGTTGATAAGGTCTTATTTGGCGAGCTCAGTAAGGGTGGTCAGATCAAAGTTGATTTGGTAGCCAATGAAGTAAAATTCAGCGCTACAAAGAAAACAGCTAAATCTAAAGCCTAACGGCCTCTAAAAGTAATTCTTCCTTTTGTTAGATCGTATGGCGTCATCTCAACTTTAACTTTATCTCCAGTTAAGATCCTGATGTAATGTTTACGCATTTTGCCAGAAATATGAGCTTCGATTATATGATCGTTCTCTAATTTTACTTTAAAGGTAGTATTAGGGAGAGTTTCAATAACTTCTCCTTCAAACTCTAGATTGTCTTCTTTAGCCATATATTGTTATTTTACACTAATTAATTTAACTTTAAGTTAATAAATCTTTATAAGATGCATATACGTATTTATCGTTATACGAAAGAATAACCTTAGGAGAAAACTATGTCAGAAAGTGTAAGTGTTTATATGGTTGTAAATCTATCAATCAATGATCGAGATGAATACAGAATTTACGAAAAAGGATTCTTTCCTTTTTTAAAAAAATATAATGGTACATTCATTACATTTGATGATTCGCCAGTTTGTCTCGAGGGAGATCCTCCAAAACAGTTTGATCGAGCAATCATATTTTCCTTTCCATCAGAAGCAGAGGCTGATAATTGGTGGGCTGATGAAGGCTATCAAGAGCTTAGTAAACATAGAAGAAATGCTACTAATATAACTCTGCAGCGCATAAAAGGTATTCCCCCTCGAAATTAATATATATATAATTTAACATAATATATATTATGCGAAGTAAAATGATAGGTTTATATCAGGCACTACTCTTTCTGTTTTAAATGGGTATGGAATACCATTTATGAGGTCAATTATTAATTGGTAATACTTTGGTAGAATTCATTTATTCAACTGAACTTCTAATAATCGATAGGTCTCTTTTTAGAACACTTCCAATAGCAGTATGAGATAAATTATCACTTTTAATTCCAATCATATCATTAACCCTTTCAGCGGCATAAATACCAGTGCAGTGATCACCCATAAACTTTTTCATGCCTGCGTTTTGTAACCATATAGCTGTTTCATCATTAACATGTTTACTATTTGAGAGCACTATGCAAGCATTAAATATTGACATAATTAAATTCTATTTCTCAATTTATAAAATAATGCCTACAATGTAAAAATGAAAAATTTATTTACTACTGCCCTACTATTCCTTTTCTTCATTGGTACATCTGTTGCTGAACCACTAATGAGCCCAACTAGTTACTCTAAGGATTTATATAAACAATCAATACTTGATGGTAATTATTTATCAACAATTGAAAATCCAAGTAATTTTTTGGATTTTAATTATGGTGAGCGTGTTGCATCACCAGCACAAATATCTTTAGCTATTCTATCTTGGTCAAAACAATCAAATCGCTTGAAAGTTGTTGAGTATGCAAAATCTCATGAAGGACGCCCTCTTTATGCCATCTTTATCTCTTCTCCTGAAAATATAGCTAATCTAGACTCCATAAAATCAAACATCGATAAACTTTCAGATGCTAGGAATCTCAATGATAGAGATGCTAAATCTTTGATTAATTCATTACCTGCAGTAGCGTGGATGGCTTATTCGATTCATGGAAATGAAACATCTGGTGCGGATGCGGCTCTTGGAATTATCTATCATTTAATCGCTAGCAAAGATCCAGAAGTTACAAACATGTTATCAAATATGGTGATAGTTATTGATCCAATGATGAACCCCGATGGTCGAGATAGATTTGCTAAATCTCTTGAGCAATTTAGGGGAACAGCACCAAACTATGATGATCAATCATTACTTCATACGGGTGATTGGCCATATGGAAGAACAAATCATTATTATTTTGATCTAAATCGAGATTGGCTGTATTTAACTCAGCCTGAAACTCAAGGTCGCGTTGCATTGATAAATGAATGGCGTCCTCAAATTTTGGTTGATGGGCATGAGATGGGTGCGCAAGATACATTCATGACAGGGCCACCACGAGAACCAATTAATAAAAATATTGATAGAGATCTTATTAAATGGGGAAATCAATTCGCCAACGATCAAGCAAATGAATTCGATAAGAGAGGTTGGAGATTTTACACTGGTGAATGGCATGAAGATTTATATCCAGGATACTCATTTTACGCTCAATTCAGAGGCACTCTTGGAATCTTATATGAACAATCACGTATGTCTGAAGATGGTGTTCGTAGACCTGAAGGTACGATCCAATCATACAAAGAGGCAGTTCATCACCAATACATAAGCACTTTGGCAAATCTTAAAACCTTGCAAAGAAATTCATATCAAATGTATCTAGATTACTGGGATGGTAGAAAGCTTAATGTGTCAAAAAATGGTAAATATGCAAATCAAACCTTTGTAATTTTACCAACTGATAATCATGGCCGTCTCAATGCTTTGGTTGATAAGCTTGAAGCACAAGATGTTGAGATTTATAGAAATACCAAAGTATTAACTGTTCAATCAGCATTAAAACAAACTGGTGAATTAGTTAAAGATTTTATAATCCCAAAGGGAAGCTTAATTATTCCTAATAGACAGCCTGAAGCTCCACTGATTGCAGCAATATTAGAATTTGATGCTGATATTGATGAATCAGTATTGCTTGAAGAAAGACAAGCAAATCTAAGAGATGGATCATCAACCATGTATGACACAACAGCCTTCAATTTCACTATGATGTTTGGACTGTCTGCTGTAACAGTTCCAGAAAATTTATCCAATAATCTTGAGTCATGGGCTCCCTTCCCTTCAAGTATTGAGATTAATGAAGATGCAGTGATATGGGCAGTTAATGCTGAAGATGATAGATCAGTTGCCTTTGCTGCAAGATTAATGGAGAAAAACATTAACGTTCGGATTATTGATAAAGATGCAGTGCTTTCAACTCATGCATTATCCAGAGGCAGCGTAGCTGTATTAGCAATGGATAATTTAAACCATGAAGATTTAATTGATGATATAAGACAAATTGCAACAGACTTAGACATATCATTGGTTTCAATAGAGTCTGGTTTTGGTGCAAAAGAGCTCCCAGATTGGGGTGGAAGACATTTTCTTCTATTGCAAAAACCTCAGATAGCTATACTGAGTCATGCTGATTTTAGTTCATATGATGTTGGAGTTACTTGGTGGTCAATTGATCAGTATCTTGGAATTAGACATAGTCAACTCAATTCATCTATGGCTGGATATGCAGACTTAAGACGTTACAACACAATTGTTATGCCGAGTGGTTATGCTGACCTAAATGGTTCTAAAAAAGAAGCCCTAATGACATGGGTAGCACAAGGTGGAACACTGATAGCTCATAATAGAAGCAGTAGGTTGATAGCCTCAAGTAAAGATTTTGGTAATGTAAAATTACTTCAAAATACTTTTGAAGATAGTCTTGATTATAATTTTGATCTGCTTAAAGAATTTGCAGCTTCAGATAACAATATCAATAAAGCAAAAATATTAGCCCATGGTATAGATTTGGATATTAACTATCCATGGGAATCCTCTAATATACAGATGTCAGAAAAAGAATTACAAAATAGAGATAAATGGCAATCTATTTTTATGCCATCTGGCTCTATGGTAGCTGGTAGAGTTGATCAAAAGCATTGGCTATCTTTTGGAACGCCTTCAACGCTTCCAATTCTTTATGCGAATTTTCCTATCCTTATGACACATGATAAAACAGAGGCAGTAGTAAGAATTGGAGAGCTAATAAATAATGATGATATTAAAGATTTTAGAATGATTAATTGGTCCTCTATTCCACCTGGTAAAGATCTCAATGTAAGAATGAGTGGATTGGTTTGGCCTGAAGCAGCTCAAAGAATTGCTAATTCAGCCTATTTAACCCGAGAAAGCATAGGAAGAGGACAAATTATTTTATTTGCTGGAGAGCCAAACTTTAGAGGGTCAACAAGGGGCACAAATAGACTCTGGCTTAATGCTTTAATATATGGTGCTGGTCTTGGGGCAAGCAGTAAAATTAATCTTTAATATTAATAGAACTAACAAGATGAATAAAATAAAATTACTTTTAATACTCTTTTTTGTAGGTTGTTCAAATCAAAACCAAGAAATAATGAAAGCTCCGATCGCTAAAAAAATTCCTGTTACCTATTCTGCTCATGATGATATCCGCATAGATTATTATGATTGGCTCAGAGATGATACAAGAAAAAATGAAGAGGTATTAGAGCACCTTAGATTAGAAAATAAATATGTTGATTCATGGGTTAACAATCAAAAATATAACTATGAAGAAGAGATCATGCAGGAATTCCTTAGTCGTCTACCAGAAAATGAAATATCTTTTCCAGTTGATAATTTTGGTGTTAAATATTTCACTAAATCATTCAAGGATAAGCAACTAAGCACTTATTATAAAAATGATGGCGGGATAGAATCATTAATTTTTGATCCTAATATTAAATTTAGTACGCAAGATTATTATCAAGTAAGCAGATTTAATCCAAGCCCCTCAAATAAATTAGCTGTCTTTGCTGAAGATAACGATGGCCGCAGAAAATATATCGCAAAATTTATAGATCTAGATTCTAATCAATTAATTGAAGATGAGCTGAAGCTAACCTCAGGAAATATGGTTTGGGCAGCAGACTCTGAGAGCATTTACTATTTAAAGAAAGATCCCAACACATTAATTTCAAATAAATTATATAAGCATATATTAGGCGAATCTCAATCTTCTGATGAGTTAATTTACGAAGAGCTTGATAATGAGTTTAATTTAGGCATTTCAAAAAGTTCCTCAAATAAATTTTTAATTTTGAATATTGAAAAAACTAATTCAAACGAAATAAGAATTCTTTCATTAGATGATTCTGATAAAAATAAGCTAACAACTTTTTTGCAAAGACAAGAAGATCATCTTTATAAAATTGACCACTCTAATGACATTTTTTATATTCAAACTAACCTCAATAGTCCTAATTACAGGATTATGCAAACCATGAATGAATCTATTTCTCACATAAATGAATCTATCGAGCTGATACCTCATGATTCAAATGTTTACATCCAAGATTTTGTAATAACTTCATCATACATAATCTTAGAAGTTAGAAAAAATGGTTTGCCAGCAATAAGTCAATATCAAAAGGAATCATTTTCAGTAGCTGAAATTACCCTTCCTGATACAAGCTATTTTGTATCACTGGCATCTTCTGATTATGTTGACTATGAGAATAATGAGTTTCATTATTACTACTCAAGCCCTAGTAGACCCCTTGCTGTCTATAAAGCAAGTGCAATAAATAATACTTCCTCTAAGGTATGGCAAAAAATAGTTAACAACTTTAATGAAGATGATTATGTGGTTAAAAGAACTTTTAATGAAGTAAGAGATGGGACCATGGTCCCTGCAACTATAGTATACAAAGATGATTCAAATCTTAATCGCCCTATCCTATTTTATGGCTACGGCTCATATGGAATTAATACTGAAGCTAGATTCAGAGAGTCTATTTTACCTTTAATTAATAAGGGTGTTATTTTTGTATATCTCAATATTCGGGGCGGTGGGGAAATGGGAAGAGAATGGTACGAACAAGGTAGAATGCTTAATAAAATGAATTCATTTTATGATTTTAATGACTCTGTGGAAGCTATTTTAAATAAGGGCTATGGCGATAAAAACAACGTCTTTGCTCAGGGTGGAAGTGCTGGCGGTCTATTAATGGGAGCAATTGTTAATTTAAATCCAGAACTTTATAAGGGAATTATATCTGGAGTACCATTTGTTGATGTGCTGACTACGATGTCTGATGAATCTATACCTTTAACGACTTTTGAATATGATGAATGGGGTAATCCAAGTAATTATGAAGAGTATATGTATATGAAAAAATACTCTCCATACGATAATGTTGACTATCTAAATTATCCTAGCATGCTAATTACTTCGAGCTTATTTGATTCACAGGTGCAATATTTTGAACCAGCAAAATATGCACCTAAACTCAGAGAGTATTCAACCTCCACCAATCCTATACTTTTTAAGATTAATTTGATTGGAGGCCATGGAGGAAAAAGTGGCCGAATTAACAGCTTTGAAGAAACTGCGATGGAGCACAATTTTTTATTAAATCTTATTGATTAGTAAAAAATAAATAATATAAATATTTAATATTCAAAAAAGCCTGCTTACAGCTAGCTTTTTTATGTATTTAAAATCTTAAGCAAGCTAGAGGTATCTAATCTGCCATCATCTTGATCAGAGAGTATTTCATATTTTTTTAGAACAGCTTTTGTAATATTTAGGTCAAGTGAGGCATTTTCCGATTCCCTTATTGCAATTTTTAAATCTTTGATCATTAGATCAACAGCAAAACCAAAGTCAAATTGCCCTTTAACCATAGTTTTGAATCTATTATCCATCTGCCAAGATTGAGCGGCTCCTTTAGAAATAGCATCAAAAACATTATTCATATTTAATTGCCTTTTAATACCAAGAGCCATTCCTTCTGATAATCCTTGAAGAAGTCCAGCAATGCATAATTGATTAACCATTTTTGTTAATTGGCCATGACCGCTGGGGCCAATCCTTATAGAGGCACTTGAATAAGAACTCATTATTTTTTTAATAGTTGAAATTTGTTTGGTAGGACCGCCAAACATAACTGACAGAGATCCGTTCTCTGCTCCAGATTGACCCCCACTCACAGGAGCATCAAAGAAAGAAATATTATTTACAATAACATTTTGATTGGAAGCAATTTTATCTATAAGCTCTAATGAGGTGGTTGAATGATCGATAATAAAAGAATTTTTTTTCAAGTATGAGAGTAGTTTTTTATTAACTAGCATATTAACAATAGAATCATCATCCTTAAGACATGTAATTAATCCATTAAATTTAATATTAGACGAATTATTTAAAATGAATTTAGAGCCATCGTACTCCTTTACCCACTTATCTGAGATCTCGTCATTTCTGTTATAAACATAAAGATCCAAATCTTTATTTTTTGATAAATGGCCAGCCATAGGGTATCCCATGGTTCCAAGACCAATAAATAAGTATTTTTTTTTAGATTTTTGCAAGTTGTGATTCAGCAGATGAGATGTCCATAGCGCCTGGATCTTCAATATCAATAGATTGAACAATTCCATCATCTACTATCATCGCAAATCGTTTACATCTATTGCCAAGACCGAAAGCAGAACCATCCATTGTTAACCCTAACTCATTAGTTAAATCACAATTACCATCTGCTAACATATCAATTCCATCAGCATTAGAGGCTTCAGACCAAGATTTCATAACGAAAGGATCATTTACTGCTATAAAGGTAACGTTGTAACCCTTATCTCTAAACTTTTGCAAGTTATCAATGTAACCTGGTAAATGTGATAGATGGCATGTTGGTGTAAAAGCTCCTGGAACTCCCACCAAAACAACTTTCTTTCCTGAGAGGTACTCTACTGAATTTATATTTTGAATTTCTCCATCTATTAAGATTCTTAACTCTTGATTTGGAAAATTATCATTTGTTGAAATAGTCATTTGATCTCCTTTTTCTAATAATTTTAACCTATATTTAAAAATTTTATATTTTATTAATTTGTATGGTTGTTTTAGCATGATAAAACATATAGAATCGCGTTATGAAATTATCAAGAGTATTAAAAGAATTAAACTCATCAAAGGATATAGAGAATTTCCTTCTTGATTTGTGTACACCATCAGAAATAGAAGCTATGGAAGAACGCTGGGAAGTAGCTAAATTATTATATGAAGGTAAATATACATATAGGGATATTGCATCTAAACTTAATACATCTACAGCAACAGTAACACGTGTAGCTAGGTTTCTATTTAAGGAGACTAATCAAGGTTATATAAAAGTATTAAAAAAAGGATAGGATCATGCAATCAAAAATAACTATAGCAATTCAAAGGAAAGGAAGGCTCTATGAAAATAGTAAAAACCTATTAATCAAATCTGGTATTAATTTTTCAGCAAATGGAGAGCGACTTTTGGCAAGATCTTCAAATATGAATATAGATATATTGCTTGTTAGAGATGATGACATCCCTTCACTGGTATCTAAAGGTGTCGCTGACCTTGGAATTGTTGGTCAAAATGTCCTAGCTGAGCAAGCGGCTACAAATAATAAAATTACTGCCAAACCATTATTAAAGTTGGGATTTTCTAAATGTAAGCTAGCGTTTGCAAAACCATTAAATTCGAAGTTAAGATCTCTTAAAAATAAAAAGATAGCAACCTCTTATCCTGCGCTAGTTAAAAAATATCTGAAAAAAAATTCAATCAATGCTGAGGTTATTAAGATAAATGGTTCTGTAGAACTAACCCCCTATATTGGCATTGCAGACTGTATATGCGATTTAGTTTCATCAGGCGCAACGCTAGAAGCTAATAACTTAATTGAATTTAAATCACTCATGGACTCTGAAGCAGTTTTAATTTCCCCAGTGTCCTTAAGTAAAATTAGACAAAACAATGTTGTCAGCTTGATTAAAAGATTTGAGGGCGTTATTAATGCTGCAGAAAGCAAGTATGTTATGTTGAATGCTTATAGCCATTCAACTGAAAAAATATGTAAATTGCTGCCTGGAGCTGATTCTCCAACAATCATTCCATTGCAAAAAGACAACAAAGTAGCAATTCATGCTTTATGTAAAGAACCTGTGTTTTGGGAAACAATGGAAAAGCTGAAATCTAATGGAGCATCTTCAATTTTAGTTCTTCCTGTTGAAAAAATTCTAAACTAAATGAAAATTATTAATCGCTCAACTTCAACGAAGCAAATTCAATGGTCTGCAAAAAATTCTTCAACTGATAATGTTTACAAAACAGTCCTTAAGATTAAAAATCTTGTTTTAAGCCAAGGCACATCTGCTTTTGATCAAATTAACAAAGAACTAAAAACCAGGTCACCAAAATCTTTTAAAGTTAAGGCATCAGAAATATCAAAATCTGATCTATTGGTTTCTGATGAGTTAAAACAATCGATTCTCAACTCAGCAGCTAATATAAAAACTATTTGTGAAAACGATAAAAAAGGACTGATAGGAAGTCCTGTAGAGACAACAAAAGGTATAAAAATATGGAAAGAATTCAGGCCGATTGATTCAGTTGGTATCTATGTTCCAGGAGGCAGCGCTCCATTAATCTCATCGTTATTAATGCAACTAATTCCAGCTAACATAGCTGGATGTAAGAATATTATTGTTTGCACTCCTCCTGATAAAAATGGTTTAGTGGCTCCTGAAATATTATGGATAGCAAAACTCTATGGCATAAAAAATATATTTAAAGTTGGAGGTGCTCAAGCAATTTTTGGTATGGCATATGGAACTACAATTATCCCAAAAGTAGATAAGATATTCGGGCCCGGCAATGCATATGTTAATGAGGCAAAAAAACTCTCCTCTAACGATGTTGCTATAGATCTTCCGGCGGGACCAAGTGAAGTAATGATAGTCACTAATGACATTGATAAAATTGCTATTGCAGCTGCTGATGCATTATCTCAATTAGAACATGATCCAAATTCAAGAGCCTTCATAATTTCAAGCAATCTTGGTCTCCTCAAGAAGATCAAGGCTGAGATTTTAAAACAAATGAGTTGCTTAGCTAGACAAAACGTCCTTACTCAAAGTATTAAAAATGTATTACTAATCAAGTCAAAATCTTTCAAAGATTCTATATGTTTGATCAATGAATGCGCTCCTGAACATCTTATTTTGCTAGATGAAGATTATTCAAAATATCTGGTAGAGATAAATAATGCAGGATCAATTTTTTGCGGGGCCCTAAGTCCAGAATCATTTGGCGACTATTCTTCTGGTTCAAATCATGTGTTACCAACTAATGGACAAGCAAAAGTGCACTCAGGATTAAACGTTAGTGATTTCGGGAAGCTTATGAGTGTTCAAACGGCATCTGCAGAAGGGTTTAACAATCTAAAGGATACTGTACTAGAAATGGCTCAAGCAGAGACTTTAGACGCACATCAGCAAGCGGTAAAAATACGTGAAGATTTGGCATTAAGAAAATCAGTGTCTAGAAGCTATAGTGAAATCAGAAAAACAAATGAAACTAATATATTTATTAATTTAAATCTTGATGGAACTGGTAATTTCAATATTCAAACTGGTTTAAAGTATTTAGACCATCTTTTAGAGCAATTTTCAAAACATGGCTCTATTGATTTAAATTTAACTTGTTTGGGTGATTTAGAAATAGACGAGCATCATACTATTGAGGATATTGCGATTGCATTGGGTGCAGCAATAAACAATGCTCTTGGAAGCAGGATTGGCATAGCCCGATATGCATCAAGTGAAATCTTGGTGATGGATGAGGTAAAAAGCATTGTAAGCATAGATTTAAGTTCTAGACGATACCTCAATTTTAAGTGTTCAAAACTGAGAGATTATGTTGGGGACTTTCCAACAGAGATGTTTGAACATTTTTTTATATCTTTAATTAATTCCATTGCAATGACATGTCATATTGAGACAACTGGTAAAAATTCACATCACTTGCTTGAAGCTACATTTAAAACCTTTGCACGATGTTTGAAGTCAGCTGTGGTGATTGAATCAACGTCATCTTCATCCACAAAAGGTATTTTATGACAGTAGCAATTATTGATTGCGGAGGGGCAAACCTTCGCTCAGTTCAAAGAGCTATTGAGCTTCGTAATATGAAAACCATTATTACAAATGATAGAAATGTAGTGTCCAATGCCTCGTTTGTTATTTTGCCTGGTGTTGGCTCAGCTAACAGTGTTATGAACAATCTTATAGCTAACAACCTCGTAGCCACTATTAAAAATCTAACTCAGCCCGTTCTTGGAATTTGCATTGGTATGCATGTACTCTTTGATCATTCTGAGGAACATGACACAGAGTGTATGGGAATTATTCCAGGAAAGATTAAGAAATTTAAAACTAATATCAATACCAAGGTTCCACAAATGGGATGGAATAAAGTAACCTTTATAAACAGTCGTGAAGATAAATTTAATGATCACTACTATTTTGCGAATAGTTATTACTCTCCAATCTATGATCATACTATAGCTGCTGCAGAGTACAGCCTGCCCTATTCTGCAGCTGTTAAAACAAATAATTTTTATGGATGTCAATTTCATCCAGAAAAATCATCCCAAGCAGGCCAAAGGTTTCTAGATTATTTTTTTAATTCCAATGAAGATATTACCCGCTATTGATTTACAAAACGGTCGCTGCGTTCGATTGTTCAAAGGAGATTTTAAAGCAGTCATAGAATATAATCATGATCCTTTGGCCCAGGCAAAGATTTTTAAGTCCAATGAACTAAATTATCTGCATATAGTTGACTTGGATGGTGCTGAAAGTGGAAATCAGTTAAACAAAGGTGTAATTGCTAAAATTCTTGAAATTCCAGATATATCTATACAAGTTGGTGGAGGTATTAGGACAATTCAACAAGTTGAAAATATGCTAGAAATAGGCGTTTCTAGAATTATATTAGGCACAGCTTTATTTCAGAAAAATTTTATCCAAGACCTTAAAAATAATTTTGACTCAAGCCAGATAGTCTTGGCGCTAGATTTTAAAATAATTAACAATATCCCCACTATTTATACTCATGGTTGGCAAGATAATAGTGAAATTCCGTTATACCAGTTCTTATCAGATCAGCCATTTTATTCAAATATTCTTGCCACTGATATTTCTCTAGATGGAGCAATGCTAGGACCCAGTTTTAGCATTTACAAAGATCTTTTGGATTTATTTCCATCAATAAATCTTATTGCATCAGGGGGCATTAGATCGCTTGATGATTTAAACAAATTAAAATTGTTAAATATTCAAGAAGCAATTATCGGTAAAGCTATTTATGAAAAAAATATTTCATTAAGGGATCTAGATAATGATTACTAAAAGAATAATTCCATGTTTGGATGTTAGGGAGGATAAGGTTGTAAAAGGAGTACAATTTAAAAACCACAAAATTGTTGGTTCAATTCTAGACTTAGCAGAGAAATATTCTAATGATGGCGCTGATGAGTTAGTATTTTATGATATTTCAGCTAGTACCAAGGGAGCTATTGTTAATAGAGATTGGGTATCAAGAATTGCTGAAGTTATTAATATTCCTTTTTGTGTTGCTGGAGGGATTAAGTCACTAGATGATGCTAAGGAAATATTAAACCTTGGGGCTGATAAAATTTCAATTAACACCCCTGCTCTAGATAATCCCAAATTAATAAAGCAATTAAGCGATGAATTTGGCTCGCAGTGCGTAGTAATAGGTATGGATGTTAAAATTATTGATAATGAAGCATACCTTTTTGCAAAAACTGGTAATGAGAAGACCGCTTATTCAACAGATATCTTAGCAACCGATTGGATGGTTAAAGTTCAAGAACTTGGTGCTGGAGAAGTTGTAATAAATGCAATGGGCCAAGATGGTGTTCAGCAAGGGTATGATATAGCACTACTTCAAACACTTGGAAAATTGTGCTCAATTCCAATGATTGCTTCAGGTGGGGCTGGTGGACCTCAAGATTTTATTAATGTTTTCAAAAAAACCAACGTAGATGGCGCCCTAGCAGCAAGCATATTTCATAAAAATGAGTACTCCATAGGTGAGATAAAAGAAGTTCTTAAAGATAACAAAATAAATATAAGGATATGAAAATGATAACTTTGGATTGGAAGAAAGTTGATGGTTTAATTCCAGCCATCATTCAGGATTATGAAACCCTAGAAATTTTAATGCTGGGTTATATGAATAAAGAAGCATTGGAGACTTCTCAATCATCAGGCTTTGCTACCTTCTATAGCAGAACAAGAAAAAAAATATGGACTAAAGGCGAGACCTCTGGAAATAAATTATCTATCAAGAGCATTAGTCATGATTGTGATAAGGATGCCTTGTTAGTGCTTGCTAAAAATTCTGGACCAACATGCCATTTAAATAACAATTCATGCTTTCTTGATGCGCCCTCTTCACAAAACATTACCAATAAATTAGAACAAACGATTGATGCTAGATTCAAAGAAAGCAACATATCTTCATATACATATCAGCTTTACAAAGATGGAATAAAAGAAATTGCTAAAAAAGTTACCGAAGAAGCTGGAGAAGTGTCTATTTCAGCAGTAACTAATGACGGGCGCGTTATCGATGAGATAGCTGACCTAATATATCATCTCTTAGTTATGCTAAGAAAATTAAATCTTAGCTATTCTGATGTTCTTCAAGAATTAAAAAATAGATCAAACTAATTTACTTTTCAATTACATAACTTGTAACTTGCTCTTTCATCTCTTTTCTGAGGATAAACAAGGCAAATAAATTTGGTATTGTTACAAGTGCAACTACTACATAGGCAATATTCCAGACAACGGTTGTATCTATTATAGCTGCAGCTATAAAGCAAACCACATAGATTATTCGATACCAAGGAACAGCGTTTTCTCCAAAAATATAAGCGGTAGATCTATCTCCATAATATGACCACGCTATGGCTGTAGAAAATGCAAATAAGAGCAATCCAATAGCAACAATGTATTCTCCATATTTTCCAAGAACACCTGATCCAAATGCTCTGGATGTAAGTTCTGCTGAATGTATTAAAGATTTTCCATTAACTGTGATTGATGAATCTTTTATTTCTCCATTGAGTATTTCTAGAGATCCGTCAAATAATTTATTATTTTTGTAAAAAGTAACATCTTCAGCTATGGAATTGTTATGAAAAATTGTTACATCAGCTTGTTGAATTGTTCCATTATTAATAGCCAATTTTCCTGAAAAATTCTTAACGGATGTCGTGTCATTGGTAAATTTTCTAGCATCAAGAATATACTTACCAAGTTCCTCTACATCATTTGTGTTTGACTCAGAATACTTGCCTTCAAAAATTGCCATCGAGGATCTTTCAAATGTATTTTCATATTTCTCTATCCATGCACCACTGGATAGAATCACAAGCGCAGTAACGCTGCAAACAACAATTGTATCTATGAAAGGCTCTAGAATTGATACCATACCTTGCTCAACTGAATGCTCAGTTTTTGCAGATGCATGAGCAATTGGTGATGAGCCTTGCCCTGCTTCATTCGAATATAATCCTCTAGCAACACCCAGCTTTAAACTCATTGCAAAACTAGCTCCTAAGAAGCCACCAGCAGCAGCAGAACCAGAAAAAACTTGAGAAAATATTGAATGAAATGAGGGAATAATATTTTGATAATTCTCTACCACAACAACCAAAGCTCCACCAAAATAGATCACTGCCATAAAAGGAACTAACTTGCTCGCTATTTTAGCAATTCTTTTTATGCCGCCTGATATGATTAGCCACAACATAAATCCAAGTATTAAGCCTGTAGCTAGCTTAGGAATGCTGAAAGTTGAATCAAGAACACTTGCAATATTATTTATCTGAGGCATGTTGCCTGAACCGATAGCACATATCATCATCAAGGCAGCAAATAGCACACCTGCCCACCTCTTATTGAAACCTTTTTCAATGTAATACATTGGTCCACCGGAAATAGAACCATCAGATAGAGTTGCTCTGTATTTATGCGCCATAGTTACTTCAACAAACTTGGTTGTCATACCAAAAATTGCAGTTATCCACATCCAAAAAATAGCTGCAGGTCCTCCAATCCAAATTGCCAAAGCAACTCCACCAATATTACCGGTGCCTACTGCACCAGACATTGCTGTAGTTAAAGCTTCAAAAGGCGTAGTCTCGCCTTCAGAATCGTTTTTTCCGTATTTACCAGTAACAATTCTCCAGCCATGACCGAAGAATTTAAATTGAGGAAAACCCAAATAGGCAGTAAAAAATATACCTGTGCCTATAAGAAATGCAGGGAACCACCAAGAACCACTAAGATAACCATCTAACAGCAATAAAAAATCATTAAAGGCAACCATAATTTAATCCTTATTTTTCAATCCATTCCATCAAATCCGTGTAACCACCTATCAATTCATCGTCCACAAAAATCTGAGGCATCGTCCTGGCATTAGGGTTTCTAGTTAATAAAGTCTCAAAGACTTCAGGAATTTCTACATTGTGCTCGATATAGGAAATATCATTTTGTGAAAAATAATGTTTGGCCTTATCACAAAAGATACAATTTGATTTAGAATAAATTTCAACATTTTTAAACATACTAGGATTATAAGCTAAATGTCATTATTTAATTTAAAAAACAAATCATTTTTAATCACAGGTTCATCAAAAGGTATTGGCAAATCCATTGCATTCCATGCAGCATCTCACGGAGCCAAAGTGATTATTTCAAGCAGGAAAATTGAAGCATGTCGGGATACTGCAAACGAAATAAATAATGAGCTTGGATCTGAGCTAGCTTTTCCTATCGCAGGAAATATTGCTCATGAATCAGAGCTTGAAAATCTTGTAGATAAGACTAATAAATTCTTAGGAAAAATTGACGTTTTAATTTGTAATGCTGCAACAAATCCATTTATGGGCTCGATGTCTGATATTCCATCGGATGCTTTTGATAAAGTGATGAACAACAATATCAAAGCAAATCATATTCTAACTAATCTAGTGACTCCTCAAATGATCAAACGGAAAGATGGCGTGATTATCATTATCTCAAGTGTAGGCGGAACCAGAGGTAACAATATGATAGGCACATACAATTTAAGTAAAGCAGCTGATATCCAAATGGTAAAAAATATTGCAGTTGGATATGGTCAATACAATATTCGAGCCAATAGCATTGCTCCAGGCCTTATAAGAACTGATTTTGCAAAGGGTTTATGGGAGAACCCCACTATTCACGATAATTATACAAGCACACATCCTATGAGAAGAATTGGTGAGCCAGATGAGGTTGCTGGCGCAGCAATAATGTTAGCTTCTGATGCAGGTAAGTACATCAATGGCCAAACAATCATTGTTGATGGTGGAGCAACAGCTTAACTATAAAGGTTTTTAATTTTATAAAAAAAATTATTAAGTCCAATTTGCTCATTTAGTGCAGGCACCTTATTGAGCTGATATTTATAATCAACCAATTCTTCAATTAAATCAGATACAGCAACAGTATCCAATTTCATACTCTCTATTGATGTAATAAAGGGGTGAGATTTATAGAAATCTTGATTGATTCCGATGCATGTTTTTAAAAAAAGAATGATGGAGTTAATTTTTTCATCAAATGAGATGTTAGTTTCTTTAAAAAATTTCAATAAATCAGGCGTTGTTATTTCACCAAGGCAGTAAGAATTCAGGTTTTGAGAAATCTCAGTGTATTGCCCAGCCTTACCGTCATTAATCAAGCTTTCAATCTCTAGTGGAGTTGAGTCAGGAGCAAAATTTAATGTTGAAAAATCAATATAACCTTGATCTAAAATCCATTGATTAACAATATGTGAATCAGGATTTTTGATTGAAATTAAACTTGATCGACTATATATGGTTGGTAAAAAATATTTGCGTTGATTTGATACTATAAAAATATGCTTGTTAGCAGGTAATTCTTCCAAAGTTTTGAGTAGTGCATTTTGAGCATTGATATTCATTAAATGAGCATCAAAAATGACTGCCACTCTATGCTCAGAGACTGAATTAGTCATTGCAATGAAATCATTCAAAGTTCTGACACCTTCAATTTTTTTTGAAGTTAATGAATCATTTTTGGCCTTGGAATATGTGTGCAACACACTCGAACAAGCATCTTTAGAAAGAAAACAGTAATCAGGATGTGAGCCAGCTAAAAAATAATTGCACGAGTTGCAGTTATCACACGCATTTAGTTCGTTGGAGCATAATAATTTTTGTGCAAAATATTTAGCGAGGTGTTGTTTGGCTAGACCTGATTCACCTTCAATAATTGTTGATGATGGAAAATTTATATTTTTATATGCATTTATTGCATCATTCAACCACGGATAACGATCAACGCTCATTCTAAAATAGACGCTCAACTAAAACTTTAGTTTGTTGAAAGATCAAATCAACAGACTGAGACGCATCTAGAATTTCTACCTCTGCCCTAGTATCAGACAATTGTTTATAACCATTTCTTACGTTTTCAAAAAATTCCATTCCAGAGGATTCAATCCTATCAATGACATCATTAGCTTTTCTTTCAAAGCCTATTTTCACATCAAGATCATAGATTATGGTTAGGTCAGGTGTTGGACAATATATGTCTTTGATTAATCTATCAATTAAATCAAGGGAAAGTTTTCTTCCATATCCTTGATAAGCAATAGAGGCATGGTAAAACCTATCACATAGAATAAAATCACATGTGCTATCGATCAAATGTTCTGAAATCATCTCTGATCTTGCTGCAAACATGAGTAATAGCTCAGTGTGTGCTGAAATATTAGATTCTTTTGATAGCAGTAAGTTACGAATCTTTTCACCAAAATCAGTTGATCCAGGCTCCCTTAGAAGCTTAGTAGAAAATCCTTTAGCTGTAAGCCATTCTAGCAGTAAATTTATTTGAGTAGATTTGCCGACCCCTTCAATTCCTTCAAACGTAATTAATTTCATTATTCAATTTAGTTGATATTTTCTAACAGCCTCAAGGTGTTCTTTATAAGTTTTTGAAAATTTATGAGTTCCATCACCCTTGGCTACAAAGTATAGATAATCATTTTGCATACCCAATATTACTGCTTCCAAAGATGATTTGCTAACTGTTGATATAGGTGTTGGCGGGAGGCCTGATATTTGATATGTATTATAAATATTGTTCTTATCCCTTAGATTAGCTTTTGTAATATTGCCATTGAATTCAGGCATTAAACCATAAATAATTGTTGGATCAGCCTGTAACCTCATGCCTATAGATAATCTATGCAGAAATACGCCAGCTATGAAGCTCTTCTCATTATCATTGCCTGCCTCTTTTTCAACTATAGATGAGAGAATTATAGCGTCAGATAAACTTTTTAATGGCGTATTTGGATTTTTCTTTGCCCACAGATTGGTTGCCAATTGAATAAATTCAGCTTGTGATTGCTTTAATATATTTGTCATTGAGGAGGCATATTTATAAAAATAAGTATCTGGTTTTAATGTTCCCTCGATATATTTAAAACTATCATCCAAACATTCAAAATTATCACAATCATTTTTTAAATATGAATCTAAGAGTATTTCTTTAATTTCATATAAGTTTTTACCTGCTGGAATATTTAGCTTAAATATAACTACATCACCATTACCTATCGAGGAAATAAAATCTTTCCATGATTTATTTTTAAGTTTGTAATGCCCAGCTTGAGCAACATTGATACCATTTTTTTTAAAGTATATCTTGAGTAGAATTTTTTTTAGAGACGGCAAGTCAAAGTCTTCAAGTATTGAATTAAAAGAAGCGCCCTCTTCAACATTATAAAACTCTTTAGTATCGTGCACTCTTGAGTAAACAATAGACTCAGAAGATCCTAGTAAAACGATAACAACTATAGCTAGGGTAAATAGAAAAATAGAAAATTTAGATTTTTTTGAAAACAAGAGTAGAGTTTGTTCCCCCAAATCCAAAAGAGTTATTCATAGCAACTTCAATCTTTTTCTCAGTAGAGACTAGTGGAGTGTAATTTAAATCACAAAGAGGATCAGGATTATCAAGGTTGATAGTAGGTGGAACAATCCCTTCGCTAATAGCCTTAATGCAAAAAATTGATTCAATTGCACCTGCTGCGCCCAATGTGTGTCCAGTCATTGATTTAGTGGAGCTAATCTGAGGTACAACATTGCCAAATACATTTTTTAAAGCAATAGTTTCTGCAATATCTCCCAGAGGAGTTGAAGTGCCATGCGCATTAATATAATCAATTTCTGATGAATTAATTTCAGCATCATCAATTGCATTTGACATAGCTAGGATTGCTCCCCTCCCATCCTCGGGCGGTGCTGTCATATGGTAGGCATCTGAACTTGTGCCAAAGCCAATAATCTCAGCATGAATTGTTGCACCTCTAGCTTTCGCATGTTCATAATCCTCTATGACCAGTGATCCTGCTCCGTCTGATAGTACAAAACCATCTCTATCTTTATCCCAGGGTCTGCTAGCAGCTTCTGGGTTTGGATTCATAGACAGAGCCCTGGAAGAGATAAAGCCTGCGATTGAAAGGGGTGTAGAGGCCATTTCCGCGCCACCAGCTATCATTACATCAGCCTCACCACATGCAATAGATCTTGCAGCAGTACCTATGCAATGATTGCCTGTTGAGCAAGCAGTTACAACAGAAGTATTTGGGCCCATAAAACCATGTTTTATAGAAACAAGGCCAGATATCATATTGACAATAGAGCCAGGAACAAAAAAAGGAGATACTTTTTTATAACCTCTTTCCTCTAATAGAATTTTATTCTTTTCAATGGTATCAATACCGCCAATACCAGCTCCAAAATTGACACCTACCTTTGTTAAGTCAATGCTGGAATCAAGTATTCCAGAATTCTCAATAGATTGGTTTGCAGCAATAATTCCATATTGAATAAATGGATCAATTCTTCTAATTTCTTTGGAATCGAGAAAATTTGCTGGATCAAAATTCTTTAAACGACCACCTATTTTTACTGGATTATTTTTTAATCCAACATCAACAGTTGTGATACCTGATATACCTTCAATGCAAGAGTGCCAAGCATCATCAACAGTATTGCCTATTGGTGAAAGGATACCTAAGCCAGTAACTACAACTCTTCTGTGTAGTTGCTTCATTTAAGAAGTATTTAGCTGTTTGAATTTATGTAATTTACAGCTTCTTGAACGGTCGAAATCTTTTCTGCTTCTTCATCAGCAATTTCAAGCTCAAACTCTTCTTCAAGAGCCATTACAAGTTCTACTGTATCAAGTGAATCAGCGCCTAAGTCATCGACAAATGAAGAGTCATTTTTAACCTCATCATCGCCAACACCAAGCTGCTCACAAACAATTTTTCTTACTCTTTCTTCGATACTCACAGGGCATCCTCCGTTTAAAAAAATCTATTCTACAACATTTCTACCAAAAACATATAAAATCATTAATTCATATAAAGTCCGCCATCCACAGAAATTGTCTGACCAGTAATATAATCTGCATTAGAAGAAGCTAGAAACAGTGCTAAATCAGCAATATCCTGTGGGTTGCCCATTTTATTTGCTGGGATTTGTTTTAATATATTTTCTAATTCATCACTCTTAAAATGATTAGTCATATCAGTCTCAATAAATCCAGGAGCTATACAATTGACTGTTATATTTCTAGCAGCCACCTCTTTTGCTAATGACCTAGTAAAACCACCCAAGCCTGCTTTACTAGCAGAATAATTAACTTGGCCTGGATTACCCATTAACCCAGCAACGCTAGATATATTGATGATCTTTCCAGACCTATCCTTCACCATAAATTTAATAAATAATTTAGTAATATTGAAAACACTTGTTAGATTTGAATTAATCACATCATCCCAATCCTCATCTTTCATTCTTAAAAAAAGTTGATCTTTGGTTATCCCAGCATTATTAATTAATACATTTGGAATTTTTTCCTGTGTCTTTAATTGCTCCAAGCAACTATGAACTTGAACTCTATCCGTAACATCTAAAGGTATATGAAGACACTGTTCTGATCCAAGGGCCTCATTAAAATTAAAGTTTGATCTAGAAGTCCCGATCACAAAGTACCCATCATTTAGAAAACTTTTAGCGATCTCTAATCCTATGCCTCTAGAAACTCCTGTAATAAAAACTATTTTTTTATTCATAATTATTTATCTTCTCATAAAAATCTTCGTCAGAAGTAGAAAAATAATCCTCAAGTTTATTTGCTTTAAATAAACCTGATAAGACTTTTCCTGGACCGCATTCAATAATTGGTAAGTTTAATGTCGATATGAGTTTACATATTTCAACCCATCTAACAGGCGAGTGAAGTTGTGATACTAATAGAGATCTGATTTCATCACATGAAGATGCGGTGTTAACAGATGCATTATGAATAATTTTTGTATCCGGTAAATTGATTTCAACATCCTCGAGGGGTTGTTGAAATTCATCTGCTGCCTTAAGCATTAATTTGCTATGCGAGGCGATACTAACTTTAAGCCTAATTACACGTTTAGCGCCTTCTGAAAGGCATAAATCTTGCGCCTTATTAACTGCATCATCATGGCCTGAAATTACAGTTTGATTAGGCGAATTTAGATTTGCACATTGAACATGAGAATTCTCACCTGTTGATGCGGCTAAACATATATCACTGATGATATTGTATTCAAGCCCCATGATTGCAGACATTGATCCCTTGGGTGCTAATTCCATTAACTCCCCTCTTTTTCTTACTAACTTTAAAGCTTCATTAACTGGTATTGAATTGCCTGCAACCAAAGCAGTATATTCACCTAAAGAATGTCCAGCATAGTAAAGAGGTGCAATATCTATACAATCTAACAATTTTTGGAAATGGAGATAAGAGCAAAGGAGCAATAGAGGTTGAGTTATTGATGTTTGATTTATTAATTCCTCAGGACCTTCCTCAATTAATTTATAAGCATCATGGGATATTAGATCACTGCAACATTCCAATGCGGGAGAATATTCGCTGGATAGAGCTATCTTAGATAGGCCACCCTTAGATAACATGGATAAATGTTGCGAGCCCTGACCGGGAAATGCTAAAAAAGCAGATAAAGACATGGTTAGTCTTGAGCTTCGTTATCCTCTACTTCTTTAATAGGTTTTCTTAGATCTTTAATTAAGCGGCCTTTATAAAAACCATCAGCAGTCATTTGATGACGAAGATGTCTTTCACCAGATACTGGATCAGTAGATAATGTCAGATCTGATAAATGATCGTGGGAACGAATCATTCCACGCTTTGATCTTGTTTTTTTACTTTTTTGTACTGCCATAATATTTTAAAAAAAATGCATACTATCAGAATAAATTAAATTTTAACAGTTAAATTACTTAGCTTAGAAAGCAGTATATCAAATTCATTATTTTTTGTTGCATGATAGTTAACTGTTTGTGTATTTAGATCTTTAAATGAAATAGATGCAGCATGTAATGCGAGACGACTTATAGATGTTTTTTTAACAATGTATTTATTTAAATCGAATAATCCATACTTTTTATCGTTAACTATTGGGTGATTCAGGTTTGAACTTTGAACTCTAATTTGATGCATTCTGCCAGTGCTAATAAGTATTTCAGCATAAGTGAATGAATTAAATTTTTTGAGCACTTTAAATGTAGAAATTGCTTTTTTTCCATCCTCTGATTCTTTCACTTTGTGGTGATGCTCTTTGGTTGAAATATCAATATTTGATTCTATCGTCATATTTTTTTTAAGAACACCCACCAAGATAGCTTCATATTTTTTTACAACCTCATTAGCTTTAAGTTGCTTATTAAAATGCCTCAAAAATTTTTTATTTTTTGCTAATAATATGCACCCAGAGGTTGATTTATCTATTCGATGGCACAGATCAATTTCTAAGAGCGGAAATTTAGCTCTAGCTATGTCTATGAGGCCAAACTGATTATTTGTTCCTGAGTGAACACTTAATCCAGATTCTTTATTTACAACTACATAATCTTCATTTTGATAAATTATAGATGCATCAAATGCTTGGATCCGACTTGGCGGAATCTTTATATCAGGTCGATCATTATCAAAGTCAATGAGATATGGTGGAATTCTTATTTCATCATTTAGCTTTAATTTATATGTTGGTTTGATTCGACCGGAGTTAACTCTTATCTCGCCTTTACGAATCATGCTGTAAATTTTTGACTTGGGAAGAGACTTATAAACATTGATTAAATAGTTATCAATGCGTCTCCCTGCGTGATCCTCTATTATATTTAGGTTTTTACCATTCATTGAGGTAGAATACTTGAAATTGTTAGTTTATAAATAAAAAGCTGCAACTATAGAAAGCTTATGGCAAAGAGCTTAAGCATAAAAATAATAATGCTGCAAAGCAGCATAATAACAAGAGAAAGTTAACATAGCACAAGGGTGCTAGTAGAATAAAACAAGTTTTAAAAGCTCCAGATATACATGGGGTCAGTTAAAAGAGCTCCATGGGATAAGACTCTAATAACTCTAAAAGCACTAGTGCTATTCACTTTCTCTGTACCGGAGAAAAAAATGAAAAGAATTCTAATTAATTGCTCGTATTCTGATGAGCTTCGTGTTGCCTTGGTTGATGGGGCGAAATTATTTGACTTGGATAATGAATTTAATGCTCAATCCTTATTAAAAGGAAGTATTTTTAAAGCCACAGTTTCAAGAGTTGAAACTAGTTTAGATGCAGCGTTTGTTAATTTTGGAAGTGAGAGACATGGGTTTTTACCTTTAAAAGAATTATCTAATGAGCATTTTACAAAGGATGCTGAAGGAAAGAAAAAATGCACTCTCAAAGAGGGAGATGAAATTCTGGTTCAGGTCTTAAAAGAAGAGCGTGGTACTAAAGGTGCAGCTCTTTCAAATCAAATTTCACTTGCAGGAAGATTTATAGTTTTGATCCCAAACTCAGAAAAATCTGGAGGTGTGTCAAGAAGAATTTCAGGCGATGAAAGAGATGATATTAAAAATGCATTAAATGAACTAAAAATACCAGATGGCATGAGTGTAATTGTCAGAACAGCTGGGTTAGGTAGATCAGCAGAAGAGCTGAAATGGGATTTAGATTATCTAATGAATCTATGGGAGCAAATTAAATCAACCATCAATGATGCTCCAAGCCCTAGTCTTATATATAAAGATGATAAATTAATTTTAAGAGTATTTAGAGATTATTTTAGAGATGATATAGAGGAAATTCTGATCGATGATGAGGCTGTGCATGCAGAAGCTTTAGATTTTGCAAAATCAGTAATACCAGATCATGCCGATAAAGTTATTTTTTATAATGAAGATATTGCGCTATTTAATAGATATCAAATTGAAAGCCAAATTGAATTAGCTTTTCAAAGAGAAATATCCTTACCTTCAGGTGGGTCAATAGTTATCGATCCAACAGAAGCTATGGTTTCTATAGATGTCAATTCAGCAAGATCAACTAAAGGCAAGGATATTGAATCAACTGCTTTTGCAACTAACATGGAAGCAGCAAAGGAGATTGCCAGACAACTTAGGTTAAGAGATCTAGGCGGATTGATAGTGATTGATTTTATTGATATGCAAGATGAAAAACATCAACAAAAAGTAGAAAATGCTTTTAGGTCTGCAGTTCAATCTGACAGAGCTAGAATTCAAATTGCCGGAATATCAAGATTCGGATTATTGGAGTTATCACGACAAAGACTTAGACCCTCGCTTGAAGAAACATATGATATTCAACATGTTCAGGTCCGTGGTACACGTTCTTTAGGTCAATCAATTCTAAGGATAATTGGTGAAGATGCTGCTAAAGAAAATACTGGTGAGATTCATGTTTATGTCCCAGCTGATGTTTCAAGCTATCTTTTAAACGAGAAAAGAAGAGACATAATTACAATTGAGAATACTTATCAAGTAAATATTCTGGTTATAGCTGACCCATATAAATCAAGACCATATTACAAAGTTGCTCGAGTAAAAGCTCCAGCTGGAAAGAAGTTATTTTCACATGAAATGACACCAAATAGTCCGGAACCTTCGATGGATTGGCGAGATGTAAATTCAAATAAAAAATCATTAAAACCTCTGGTAAAAGTATCTGTTCCTCCGAGAATGCCCAAGACAAAAAATAAGAAAGGGTTTTTTGCATTTTTAAAATCTATTTTTACTCTTAATATTTTTAAACCAACAAAGAAAAAAAATCTTAAAAATAAAAGAAAAAGAAACTATAAAAAAGGCCAACCGAAGACAAATAAAAATACCAGAAATGAAAATAGGCATAACAACAGAAACGTAAGGCCAAATAATAAAGGTAGAACAAACAATCAAAAGAAACCGGTTAATAAGACTAAGACAACCTCAAAACCAATTGTCATACCGCCAAAGAAAAACGAGAAAACAGCTGGCAAATCTGCACAAGTTAGTAAAACAAAAAAACCAACTGAAGATGCCGATGGAAACGCATTCAATGACAAAACTTCAACATCTTCATCTCAAACTCCTGCGCCTACGCCAGCACTAACTCCTGCGCCTACGCCAGCACCAAAACCTACTAGAGCTTTAAACGATCCTCGATATAAGAGCGAATAAGTTGCCCAGAGATAGATGCATCAGGTGGAATAATAGGTAATTCATTAATATTAAACCACCTTGCATCTTCAAGCTCAGCATCATTCAAGATAATCTCACCCTTTTCATATTGACAAAAATAGCCTAGCATCAGTTGCGCTGGGAATGGCCATGATTGAGAGGAGTAATATTTGATATTTGTAATCTCAACATTAACCTCCTCCTTTACCTCTCTAACTAAAGCCTCTTCAGCATTTTCACCAGCTTCAATAAAACCAGCAAGGGTGCTATACATGTTAGCAGGAAAGAATTTACTCCTTCCAAGCAAGATCTTATCTTCATCATGAATTAAGGTAATGATACAAGGGGATAGAGTAGGATATTTTGGGGCCAAATTACATGAGCATTCAAAAGCGCCCTCTTTTTCATTAAATGAATTTTGATTGCCGCAAATACTACAAAAACCATTATTTACTGACCATGCTTTAAGAATTGTTGCGCGTGATAATGTTAGGAAACTAGGTTGATCTAATACACCTAGTATTTGTCTTAAATCTACAAATTGCACAACATCAGGATCCATAAATAGACCCAAAATATTTTGATCTTTTTTAATATCTAGAACATATACATAGCAACTATCAATAGATGCTATAGCTAAATAGGGGCCTAATTGATTTGTTAAATTTAAATCTTTTATGTCAAAACTATAAGTATTTTCAGCCTGATCATATAAAATCTTGTTATCGCAAAATATAATTAACTTAGAATCTTCTTTGAAAGTTTCGTGAAGTTCTCTGATTAATTTCATTTGAATTAGGATTTAAATATGATAACTGACTTATATAAAATGTTTCTAGGCAACTCGCCTGACTGGTACAAAAATACAATCATAGCGTTTTTAATAATTAATCCCATTACTTTATTAATTTTAAATTCAATAGGTTTAAATGGAAGTTTTATTGTGGGGTGGATGATTTTATTAGAATTTATATTTACCCTTGCTCTAGCACTTAAGTGTTACCCTCTTCAGCCCGGAGGCTTAATTGCAATTCAGACTTTATTTCTTGGTCTGACAAATCCTTACTCTTTATTGCATGAAATAGAACATAACTTAGAAGTTATTTTACTTCTAGTATTTATGGTTGCTGGTATTTATTTCATGAAAAATTTAATGCTAACTATTTTCACCAAATTACTTCTTACAATTCATTCAAAAACAAAATTATCTTTAATGTTTTGTTTTGTATCTGCTTTTTTATCTGCATTTCTTGATGCATTAACTGTAACCGCTGTATTGATTGCCGTTGCAGTCGGCTTTTATAGAATATTCCATTTGGCCAACTCTGGCATCGCATTTTCTGAAACAAATCATGATTATCTAAATGACAACACCCTATCAGAAGCTGGCATTGAAGATTTAGAAAATTTTAAAGCCTTTATAAGGGACTTGATTATGCATGGCGTGGTTGGTACAGCGCTTGGTGGGGTTTGTACTATTGTTGGTGAGCCTCAAAATCTACTTATTGCAAATGTTGCAGGTTGGGAATTTATCGAGTTCATGATTAAGATGGCTCCTATTACTGTCCCGGTTTTTATTGCAGGGATGATTACCTGCTTTTCGATTGAAAAACTTAATATCTGTGGTTTTGGTAATCAATTGCCTCTTAGAGTTAAAAATATCTTTCACGAATACAATACTTATGAGCTTTCTCAAAGAACCTCTGAAAGCAAATTAGAGCTCTATATAGAAATGCTTGTAGGCATCTTTCTTATAATCGCATTAGCTTTGCACTTAGCAGCAGTGGGTATTATAGGCCTTGGCGTAATTATTCTTTTAACTTCCTTTAAAGGCATCACTCATGAGCACGATCTTGGAGATGCTTTTAAGGAAGCATTGCCGTTTACCGCTTTGTTGGTTGTATTCTTTGGAGTTGTAAGTGTAATCGCAGACCAACAATTATTTACTCCAATTATTGCTTATGTGTTAGCTCAAGAACCTAGCAATCAAGCTCCAATATTCTTTGTGGCCAATGGGGTTTTATCCGCCATCAGCGATAATGTATTTGTTGCAACTATATATATCAATGAAATTAAAGATGCATTGGATATGAATATTATCTCTAGAGATCAATTCGATAAACTTGCCATAGCTATAAATACAGGAACAAATATACCAAGTATTGCTACACCTAATGGCCAAGCAGCTTTCTTATTTCTCTTAACGTCATCCTTAGCACCTTTAATTAACCTTTCTTATATGCGTATGGTTATTATGGCCCTTCCCTATACTGTTGTTCTAAGTATTGTGGGGTTTATTGCAGTGGTAATAAATTTATAATTAAATGACTCTAAGCCATAAATTCTGCATTGCTCCGATGATGCAATGCACAGACATACATGATCGGTTCTTATTTCGATTAATTACAAAAAAAGCTTTTTTGTACACAGAAATGGTTACAACTGGTGCAATAATTCATGGCAGATGCTTTGATCAACTTAGGTTTAATAATGACATTGAACATCCGGTTGCTGTTCAGCTAGGAGGTTCAGACCCTAACGAACTTGCTGAATGTGCAAAGATATGTAGCTCTATGGGTTATGATGAAATTAATTTAAATATTGGGTGTCCCTCTGAAAGGGTTCAAAAAGGTTCATTTGGTGCATGTTTAATGCAAGATCCAGAATTGGTTAAAGATTGTATAGTTGCTATGCAGGAAGTTACCACCACTCCAGTTACAGTTAAATGTAGAATAGGTGTGAATGATAGAGATGATATAGATTTTTTAAATAATTTTGTCTCTAAGATATTAACTCCATCACTTAAAACGCTAATTGTTCATGCAAGAGTTGCGATACTCAAAGGGCTAACTCCAAGGCAAAATAGGCAAATTCCTCCGCTCAAATACGATAATGTCTACCAACTAAAAGATGCATTCCCTAATTTAGAGGTTGTAATTAATGGTGGAATTAAAGATATAAATGAATCTCTAGATCATTTAAAAATCGTTGATGGTGTAATGCTGGGACGAACTCCATATGATAATCCTATGATAGTAAAAAATGTTGATTCTGAAATTTTTAACGAAGTTGATATTGGCTTAGATAGAAAATCTATATTGAAAGCATATCTTCAATATTGCTTAGAGCAAATTGAACATGGTTATCCCCTATCAAGGACTCTAAAACATATATTTGGTCTAAATCGAGGTTTAAAAAATGCTAAGGCATACAGAAGCCTGATTCTAGAAACAATGCAAAAAAATAATTTAGAAGTAACTCAAGACGACCTAGTATCTCTTGTTTAAAACTTAATCAAGAAAGAAGTCATCCATGTCATCAACAAAATCATCGGTCTGATTTTCACCATTGCTTGATTCAAATTCTTGATATTGCATATAAGAGTCTCTTATAAACGCATATCTATCTCCAATAATTAAAGTTTCAACTTCTAAGTATCTAGCTCTTGTTTCAAGGGCATCGAGAGCTGTTATTCCAATCCTCACATCTGTCTCTTCAATGGCAAATGTTCCACTCAAAACTGAACTAACACTTCTTCCAGCTAGTCCTCTGGGTGTAGAGGGTCCATATATTGGAATCATCAAGAATGGTCCTGAACTAACACCCCACGCTCCTAATGTTTGACCAAAATCTTCATCATGTCTTTCTAGCCCAAATTTAGATCCAACATCAATCAACCCACCAAGTCCTAAAGTTGAGTTTATAAGAAATCGAGAAAAATCATTGATTGCTAACAATGGGTTACCTTGTAATAACTGATTGGCAGTATTATCTAGCTCATTTAAATTTCTAAAAAAGTTACTTATCCCTATTTCTGCAAAATCTGGTGTAACAGATGTATAAATTTCTGCTGCTGGTTTTGCAAAATTATCATCAAGAAATTCATTAAAAGCCCAAACCTGTCGATTATATTTTTCAAAAGGATCAGACTCAGCAAAGGAGATGCTACTTGCAAAAAGTAAAACAAATATTATGGAAAATTTTTTAAAGTTCATCATATGATTTTTAGAACTTCATTATAGATTGTCTCAAAAAAAATAGATGACTTATTCGGATTAAAATCTGTTAATTCTCTTGTTCTTGGAATTTCACCTAACACCTTTAAACCAATATCACGCTCTAAATTAGCCGGATTAAATTCAGGTATGTGTTCGTTAGTATCAGTTGATATTGAATACGACATATTATCAATTAATCCAATGATTGGTATATTTAGCCTATCGAACATTGCCTTAGATTTAATAGTATCTTGAATTGCTAAATTACTCTGAGAAGTTACCAAAAGTACATAATTAGGTTTAATCTCAGCAGCAACAGTTAAATATGCATCACCTGTTCCAGGCGGCATGTCTATAAATAAATAATCCAAGTCACCCCATTGAGTTAGATCTTTGAGTTGTTTGATGGCTCCACTCAACATTGGACCCCTCCACATCGCAGCTTTATCGTTATCAAGAACAAAGCCCATACTGTTAAGCAAGATGTTATTAGTCTTGATTGGTATAAATGTTTTGCGTCCATCCACAGTCTCAACCTCTGGTTTTATATCAAACACATCAAAAAGAATATGTTGATTAGGGCCGTATATGTCAGCATCAAGGATTCCTACTTTAAAATCTTTTGAAAATTGAGATGCGAGATGCGCGCAAACTGTTGATTTTCCAACCCCACCTTTTGCCGAGGCTATAGCTATTATTTGTTTGATGCCCATTGATATAATTTTTTGATTTATAATACTCGATAAGCACTTAAATTAGGTCTCTAAGATTAATAAATCAAGAAAAATAATCGTAACAAATGCCCTTCCATATGCAAATGGTGATATCCATGTAGGTCATATACTCGAGCATATCCAGACAAACATTTGGTCCCGATTTATGAAATTAACAAATAATGAGGTATTAACATTTTGCGCGGATGATGCTCATGGCGCCCCAATTATGATGAAAGCAGATGAGCTGGGTCTCAATGCTACAGATTTTATTGATGAGGTTAAAATTAATCATGAAAAGTCTTTAGCCAGATATGGAATTAAATACACAAACTATCACTCTACTCATTCTCAAGAGAATGAAACATTAATTAATGAAATCTATCATGATGCGCAGTCTGCAGGATACATATATAAAAAAGAAATAGAACAATGCTTTGATGAAGAAAAACAGATGTTTCTTGCGGACAGATACGTTGTTGGAGACTGTCCTAAGTGCTCAGCTAAAAATCAATATGGAGATGGATGTGAGGTTTGTGGTGCAACATACTCAGCAACTGAGTTACTTAACCCACAATCATCATTATCTAAAACTGTGCCGACTACCAAAACCTCTGAGCATATATTTTTTGACCTCGAAAAAGCTAAAAGCAATCTTGTACAATTTCTTGATACAGTATCAATACAAAAACCTATTCTTGGAAAATTATCTGAATGGATTGATGGCGATTTAAAGAGTTGGGATATATCAAGAGATAAACCATATTTTGGATTTAAAATTCCTGCAGAAAAAGACAAATATTTTTATGTGTGGGTTGATGCACCGATTGGATATATGGCCACAGCAAGTAATTGGGCCTCTCAAAACTCTAAATCAATAGAAACCTTATGGGGAAAGGATTCTGAATATGAGATTCACCATTTTATTGGAAAGGATATTACTTATTTCCATGGATTATTTTGGCCAGCGCTATTAATGGAATCAAAATATAAACTTCCTAACAGCATTCATGTGCATGGCTTTGTGACAGTGAATGGTGAGAAAATGTCTAAATCAAAGGGTACTTTTATAACAGCTAATCAATTTGCAGATGCTTGTGATCCAGAATTATTGAGGTATTATTTTGCAAGCAAATTAAATTCAAAAATTGAAGACTTGGATTTAAATTTTGAGGACTTGGCTCAAAAAGTTAACTCAGATTTGGTTGGAAAATTTTCAAATATTTTTAGTCGATCAGCACCGTTTATATCTAAAAATGATGGTTTTCTAAGCAAAGAAATTCATAAAGAGCACCTATCAAGCTCTTATCAATTCATTAATGAGATATTGATCCATTATGAAAAAAAAGAATTCTCAAAAGCAATTAAATTGATTATGCAAGTTGCTGATGAAACCAATAAATATATAAATGAGCACACACCTTGGAAACTTGATAAAAATGAAGCAGCAATTATTGCTACAACTGCCTTAAATGTTTTCAAAAATTTATGCATATTGTTGTCGCCAGTAACACCAATACTATGCAAGAAAATGCTATCAATGCTAAATATTGATAATTTGGAGATAGAAAATTTAGAAAAAGAATTAAAAGATTGTGAAATAAATGAATTTAAACCAATCCTCTCACGAGTAAAACCATTAAATATTCAAGATTTTTATGAAAAGGAAGAAAAGATGAATGAAGAAGATAATAATATAATTCAAATAGATGACTTTATGAAAGTTGATCTAAGGGTTGCTAAAGTAGAAGAAGCTTCCCATGTTGAAGGCGCTGATAAATTGCTAGCAATCAAATTAGATTTGGGTGATCTGGGAACAAAAAATGTGTTTGCTGGAATAAAATCAGCTTATGAGCCCTCACAATTAGAGGGCAAATTAGTCGTAATGGTATATAACCTAGCACCCAGAAAAATGAAATTCGGACTATCTGAGGGTATGATTTTAGCCGCTAGTGATTCAGATGGAGATATTTTTGTGCTATCTCCTGATTTAGGAGCAAAACCGGGACAAAAAATTAAATGAAAAAAGAAACAGACATATTAGTTATTGGAGCCGGACCCGTTGGTCTCTTTACTGTCTTTGAAGCAGGATTGTTGGGTCTTAAATGTACGTTGATTGACAATTTAGATAAAGTTGGAGGTCAATGCTCTGAACTTTATCCCGAAAAACCAATATATGATATTCCAGGTGTACCAAATCAAACAGCCCAAGAGCATGTAGATGCTTTAATGGAACAAATCAAGCCATTTGATTTTGATTTACATCTATCTCAAAGAGTAGAGTCGATTGAAGTACACTCTATAGAAGATGGCATTACGACGTGGTTGGTAAAAACCAATGAAGGCATCGAATGTATAACTAAAAATATATTTATTGCAGCCGGGGCAGGTTCATTTGAGCCAAGAAGACCACCAAATATTGAAGATCCGGATAAATTTATAGGCAATGGTGTTAGTTATGCGGTTAAATCTAAAGATCTATATAAAGATAAAAATTTATTTATTTTTGGCGGTGGTGACTCTGCTTTAGATTGGACAGTAGAGCTGGCGAAAATTGCAAAATCAGTAAATTTAATTCATCGCAGAGATCAATTTAGAGGAGCTCAACACACAGAAGCGCAAATGAGAGAGCTGGTCCAAAGCGATGAAGTTAATCTCATGACCCCTTTTCAAATTGATGAAATAATTGGTGAGGATAAAGTTACTGGTGTGGCATTAAGAAATTTCGATACAAAAGAATGCATTACGCATGATGCTGATGAGCTTTTATTTTTATTTGGTCTCAATAAAAAACTGGGTCCAATACTTGAATGGGAGCTTGATTTAGCATCAAAGAAAATATTAGTTAATACTGAAAATTTTCAAACAAATCGAGATGGTATTTTTGCTGTAGGAGATATCAATGACTACCCTGGTAAATTAGATTTAATATTATGCGGATTCCATGAAACCACACTTGCTGTTCAAAAGGCATATCAAAGAAATTTTCCGGGCGAAAGAGTTCCATTTGGATACACAACCTCAAATACAAAATTGCAAAGGAAGTTAGGGGTTGCTGAGTAAGCCTAATGAGCAACTTAATTGAGTTAATTAACGCTGAATTACCTCAATTTCAATGCGGTCGTTGTGATACTCCAGGCTGCAGACCCTACGCAGAAGAAATTGCAAACGGCTCTCCTCATAATAGATGTGTACCTGGTGGACAAGTAACGCTTGATAGGATTTCTGATATTTTAAATAGGGATTCCTTGCTGCTTGATCACGACTATGGACCCGATTTAAAGCCTCAGGTTGCTCACATTATTGAAGAAGACTGTATTGGCTGCACTAAATGCATTGATGCATGCCCTGTTGATGCTATTACGGGTGCAGCTAACTTGATGCATAACGTGATTAATGATTTATGCACAGGGTGTGAACTATGCATTGAACCATGCCCCGTTGATTGCATTGAATTAATTGACATTGATGAAGATCAATCTTTAATCGCAAGAGATAGCTCAAGTCATTTTTTTGATCTAAAGGTAGAGTTAGATCTACGAAAAAAGAAAAAATCTAAAATGAATAAAAGTATTCTTGAAAATTTAAGTATTGGTGATTCTATAAATCAAAAATTGAAAAATAGAAATATTGATAGCGCTACATCATTAAAAAAACTTCAGTTAGAGATGCTTGAATCACAAAAAAATGAAAAATTTATTAATGCTGAAGATATCGAAAAGTTGAAAAAACAACTATAAGTCTTTTCTCTTAAGGGTTTCGCTTATAGAAATTGATTTTTCTTTAGAGAAAATTATTGCCTCTCTGACTCTGTAAGCAATTTCTTTTAACGCTTCTTCTGTTTTAGCATCATCACGATTTAAAAAATCTTTAGTCAAGCCTATAACTCCGCCTGAATTTATTAAGATATCAGGTATAAAGAGTATTCCGCGTTCATGCAAATCATCTGCAACAGACGTATTAAGAAGTTGATTATTAGCACCACCAGCAATAATTTTACAATTAAGATCTTTGATAGAAGACTTTGTAAATATCCCCCCTACTGCACAAGGAGCTAATAAATCGCAATCGAAAGTAAAGGCATCATCAATGCATGTAATATTATTATCATTAATGGCTTCAAGCTTTAATTTATCAATATCAGATATAAAAACATTTGCGCCTGCTCCTGCGAGATATTCAGCAAGTTTTTTTCCGACACTTCCGGCTCCTTGAATTGCAATTTTTTTTCCTTGAATGTTTTCAGATAAGTGTGTGTTTATTGCTTGTTCTATAGAATAGAACAATCCCTTAGCTGTAAATGGTCCAGGATCAACATTGTCAAAAACAAAATTACTATGTTTTTTTATAAACTGAATATCCTCAAGGGTTATTCCTATATCTTCAGCTGATATATAAGAGCCCTCTAAAAGATTCAAGAAATCAGCAAATGCTGTAAGCAAAGAATCAGATTTTATACCATCTTTAAATATTACAGCTTTGCCCCCGCCAAATGGAATTTGTGCGACATTATTCTTATCTGTCATGCCACGAGATAAGCGCAAAACATCAGTCAAACCCGCATCAAAGGTATCATATTGTCTAAATCTACAGCCACCGATCGCGGGGCCCTTTGTGGAACTATGAATTGCAATTAAGGATTTAAGGCCAGCCTTTGAGTCCTCATAGTAATAAACTTTTTCATGATTGAACTCATGATGGGAAGATATATTAATCCCATTGAAATTTAAATCTGTTATATCTTTAAAAATCATATTTATAATAAATTTTCGTTTATATTATACGTGCATATTAGAGGGCATAAATGTTAAAAGATAGGTTTAGAAAATTTTTACCGGTGGTTGTTGATCTAGAGACTGGTGGATTTAATTCAAAAAAAAATGCTAT
>Ga0222719_10000386_pt1 | contig 43831 bp, 54 predicted proteins | sample C33_34DmetaG_FD_165039 | JGI IMG/M metagenome (GOLD analysis project Ga0222719, IMG submission 165039) | Estuarine water microbial communities from San Francisco Bay, California, United States - C33_34D | ecosystem: Environmental > Aquatic > Marine > Unclassified | place: USA: California... | reverse complement strand
ATAGTTGGACAAGATGTTTATGGCAGAACAAATGAAGGATATGAATATAGCGAAAGCGAGAGAGTGGATTGGGATGAAGCGGATGCCACTATCACATTTTTCGTAAAAGATAGAAAATTCTTTATCGCCAAGAATTAATCTTTATGACACAAGTACCACTTGCTTTTTATATAATAATAATCTAGTTTGATAATCATGAACAACGAAAACTTACCAACTCACTTTTATTCTAAAGCCTCTCAGAAGGAAGCACTCGATGTTGTATCTCGTCAGTACGCAACACTTCGTGGACAGGCACACAAATTCATCTTGAATGATGAGTCCCATAAATTACGCTCAGGTGATCGTTACGATCAACTCACAGAAATTTATTGGGGATTACCATTATACCCACATCAGGTTCGTGAAAAACATTATGCTTGGTTTGAGGTATGTGGCATCGATGCTAGTCAGGTCAGGGGATTAGTTACAGCAAGAGATTACATTAAATCATTACCTATCGTTAAAAAACCAAAGGTAGAAAAATCAGAGGGTAAAAGAACTGAGCGTTCAGCTACTCACAGGGGAGTTTGCCAAATTTGTGGAAAGTCTCATAAGGTTGATGTAAAGACCGGACTTCTCGCAGAGCATGGTTACACTTACAAAAATACCGGATACTTTACCGGATCATGTGCAGGATCAGGTCAATTACCAATTAATGTTTCAGTCGATTTTTTGAAGTCTGAGTTTGAAAAAGTAGAAACAAAATGGAATGAGTTTTCATCTGCTGATCCTGAAGAAACTGCTTACACTTACTTCACGGAAAAGCTCGTGAGCAGACCATTAAGATATGTTCCGGTTGAGCATAAGGTATCCAACGCACAGGCATCGAGAGAACTAGGTGCTGTATTGGCGAATTGGCAACCAATCATTGATAATTGGAAACCATCCGATTTGACTCCAATTAAATACGACAACTAAAACCAATAATTTATGACACAGGTGCATCTTGCTTTTTATAATATAATATACTAATGTCTTAATCATGAACAACTACACAATATCAGAACTAAAAGATTACTCACTTAGATTTAAATGCGAGAGTTATACTCCAAATATTATTTGCCTCTATCAGGAAGATAACTTTGTCGGATCAGTCAGAAGACATATTTTGAGAGATGGTTCTAACACATACACAATTCACCACGACTTAGAAGGATTTAGGCTCTCGCTTGATTCCAATTCTACTTTGCAAGACGCAAAAAATCATCTCGTTCAATTTCACATTAAAAATTACGAAAGATAAACTAAGGAGACCAACCACATGAACAAAACAAGTTATCAAGTTTCAGACGCATCGATAAAAAGATATCATCTTTTGAAAGTTAAAATATTCGCATCGGACGAAAGAATATTACCCAAAGATGTATTTAACAGATGGGCTAAAAGTGAAAATTTTTGCAAAATAACTAGATGGGAAGCTTTGCAAGCAATAGCTGAAGAAGATTATTCGATATTGCAATATGTCATTAGTGAGTTACGGCAAAAGACAGAAAATCTTTCCAAGATCGGAGAAGCATTTTCGATCATAAACGAGATTAACGCATAAGGAGACCAACCACATGAACAAATCGACATCTAAAGATTATCAACTTAATGTTAACCTATTTACCGCACTTCTCGATGGTACATTTGAGAAAGTGGTAAAGCAGAAGAAAGTTAAAAGGAAAATAAAATGAATAAAGAAGAAATAATTTCAGCTTGTCCGGTTCCAAATCTCAATGGTAATTGTGCCAAAAGTTTGGTTGAGGAATGGCATAATTTTAACGAAGCAATTGAAAAGGTTTTTGAGCAATTCCCATGTGCATCTTTTCATGGTAGGAATCATCACTTCCGGACTCCGGAAGAACAAAAATTAAAAGATCAACTCAGGGTTGAAATTTCTAAAAAGCTTGTTGGTCTCAGGGATATTGGAAATATTATCCAAGATCATTTACTTACTGAGCATAGGAAATCTTTATGACACAAGTACATCTTGCTTTTTATAATATAATATACTAATGTCTTAATCATGAACAATACTACAAAGATTTCAAATGATGAGTGGAAGCAACTTGAAGAGGAAGCCCTCGATCTCAAAAATATTATAGACGATGCCATTCACCACAATGATGGTGAAACTTTAAGATGGGCAGAAGCAAAAGCATTAATTGTTGCTAAGAAATTAGGAGTGGTACTTCATACCACAAAAGAACTAGATTACGATCAAATTGAAAAGGATTGTGCAGAAGCACCATTCTGAAATTAAAAAAAGGAGACAAATAACATGAGCAAAACTATAAAACATAAAGAATGGGAAATCGAAGCTTATACTGATCTTGACTCAGTTCATGTCGATATTTCTATAACTAAAAACGGAACTTTTTACTCAGGTTCACTTGCTTGCGCAGAAAATGAAGGGCAAATTGAATGCGAGAATTGGGAGAAAACAATTAAGGTTCCACAAATAGTAATTACTAAAGCCGGAGCATTAGCAGATGAATTATGGGAAGCTAATAAATAATGAAAGAATTTAATTCACATGGTGAGAGAGTAAGTCAAAAAAGCAAAGTGGTAGAAAGTATTGCTGAGAAAAAAGACTTACATTTTATAGAAGCAAAAGATTATGTTATCCTTTCCGGTAGGTGGGGTGAAACAGACCCTCGCGAAGGATTAGCAAAAACATTTAACACTTGGAAAGAAGCACTTAATGTAGCACTTTTTTACGATTGGTATTACACTCGTAAAGATATTTTAAGTTTAAACTTGACCAATAGAAACAAGTAGCATTTAACCTTAATTAGATTATGAAACAATTAGAATCACAGCGCCACGGGGACTGCAAATCCTCTATTCGTGAGTTCGATTCTCACTCGCGCCTCCATTCTTCCTTTACTAGAAGAGGGTTTGGAGAGGCAAAAAAATTTGCAAGGTCAAGCCCTAAGAAATGGTTGACTCATCGAAAGTTTGAATTAGTTATTTCAAACTTTTTGAATATTGATGTCGAAATCTTACTCAACAATTACACAAATAAAGTTGCCCTAAAATTTGAGTACAAAAAACAAGTATTCAATACTCTTTTAGTCGGCACATTATCTGAGCTTACTGAAGTAGATGTTTTTAAAATTGTAGAGAAACGCATACAAGAGGTAGATAATATTTTAACTCTTGAGCGTTTATGTGAATTTATATTGGACTGCAAAAATGGATGTGGTGCAAATTTAGCCACAAGAAAAAAGTCAATCGGACATTTAAAGGATTACTGCAAGCGTCATGGCATTTCGCTTAGTGATACTAGTAAAGTATTTTTACAAACTGACGATCAGGGCAGAACATTACCGGAAGCTTGGCAAGCACTCTATAATTTGCCCCATAAGTTAAGGCAAGTAAGGGCATTATTTTCTAAGCGAAACCTTTCGTTGTTCAAACGGCAGGGTTGGGATACATCTCATTTTGGTAACTTCGTTTCCTTTGTTGCTGAAAGTAGTGTGTCCCAACCCTTCTCTACTGATGATGCTGAGGTAGAGAAGATAATTAAATTCTTTCAGGACAACAAGGAAAAGCACCCTGTTTTCTATGACATCTACTTATTGGCTTTTGGAGCCGGACTCCGGAAGTCAGAAATTTATCAGGTGGATGCAGGTAATTTTACAACTTTTAATGGTCAGCATTTTTTGCTGTTACCTTTTGCTACAAAAAGGTCTAAATTAAAAGGTACTAATCATATTGAAAAGGTTGGTATCTCAGCACAACTATTCAACCACTTCCGAGGTAGGGAAGGAAAAGTCATCTGTGGTGGTGACAGGTTGCATAAAAGATTCACTAAATTTCTGAGAGATGAATTAGGTTTAGATGATCCTAAACCAACGCATCGACTTAGAAAAATATTGGGAGCAAGATTGGCAACTACCGCAGGGATATTCCATGCGAGTAAAACTCTTCGCAACTCAGTCGCGGTATGTGAGAAATATTATTCTGATCTCACATCACACAAAAACGAGTTGGAAGTGTAGTTAGCACTAAATAATAGAAAGCTAAACAAAATGGTAAATATAAATAGGGATGAATATGTCCCAAAATTAAAGTTAAACAAAAGTTCAATTAGTGTTAACAATATGAAGTTAACTCTTGATGATCAAAATAATATAACGATAGAGACAGGTTCCGAGTGGACGGGAACCCTAACTGAACTAAACGATCTGATTCAGGTCATGCAGGGAGATTTTAAGGATGCCTATAAATTCCAAGCAGAAGGGCGCTAGGTTTGAAAGGGCGATTGCTCACCTGTTGACTGACAATGGGTATCCGGCACATCGATCACAGCAATTCTGTGGTGCTAATGGAGACGCAGATGTCACCTGTCCTGATTTCCCTTTTTCAGTGGAATGTAAACATGTCGAAAAACTGAATTTATATAAAGCTTTTACGCAAGCAATAAAGGATTCCAAAGGAAAACCACCATGCGTAATTCACACAAAAAACAATCATGAAAATCTGATCACCATGAGGTTAGATGATTTTCTACAACTACTAAACAACGAACAATAATGAATGATGAAAAAAATAAAACACCTAGCATTTCTGCTACTCAAATTTCTTCTAAGGAAATCTATTCTGCTTTTGTTAAAGCTCAGGCAGAACTTACTAATCCGAGGAAAACGGAACAGGGGTTCGGATATAAATTCGCAGGACTTCCTTCGGTCGTTACGATCCTAAAAGTCCTTAACAAGCATGGATTAGCTTATATTCAAATGATCCAATCTGATGATCATGGAAAACTAGTGCTTGAGCTTTTCTTAATGCACGAAAGTGGCGAGCGATTGCCAAGTTCTTTCTTTCCATTTGATGTGACTCAAAAAAAGGGGATGAGTCCGGAGCAATCTCTTGGTAGTTGCCTGACCTATTTTAGGCGGTATCAACTTACCACTTATTTTGGCATCGCGAGTGAGGAAGATATTGATGGAGCCGGAGAGGTTGAATCGATACCGGAGCCTAAGCCTAAGCCAAAACCTCCGGCAAAGAAAGCCGAACCCAAACCGGAACCGGAAGCTGAGATTGAATTATCTGATACCGAGATAAGAAAATTAGCATTAGAGAAGTTGTCCGAGCTAAAGGCATTAAAGTATGCTGATGCAATTGGATTCTATCCGGACACATCTTCAATCAAAGCATGTAAAACTTTCCTGAATTTTACTGATCAGGAAATTAAGGACAAAGTTAAAAAGTGGGGGAATAAATAATGCATTTAGTAGGACATAATATCCGGAACTTTGATGTTCCATATTTAATTCGTTGGTCAATGTTGAATCAGGTAAAAGTACCTGTTTACTTGAGCCACTTGGCGAATAAGAAATTTGGAAAACTTCCCACAATATGGGTTGACACTAATGAGTTCTTTGGAGCCTCAGAATGGGGGTTTAGAGTATCGCTAAATAATCTATCAAAGTGGACAGGGCATGAGGGAAAAAATGGTAACGGAAAGTTCTTTTATCAACTCCCTAGGGAGGAACAGGAATCATACCTTGAGAATGATATGATGCAGACTCGAAATGTTTTCAGGTCGATGAATAATTACCTCAACGCTTATGTTGAAGAACGATGTGTTTTCTTTGATATCGAAACAGCACCAAAGGGTGACCTTGAACTTCAAAAATTGGCTCCGGCTTTTAAGGAAGAAAAGGTAAAGCTTGGTAACATCAAAGACCCTGAGAAAAGACAGGCAAAGATAGAGGAGGCAAGAGAGGGTCATTTTGATGCGATTAAGGACAAGGCAGGGCTACACGCTCAGTTCTCCGATCCGGTAGCAATTGGCTACATTAATGAAGGTGATTTCGGAACCTGTTTAGACTTTGCCAAGAAGGATGATCCAAATGGATCAAAAGACTTGGTCGAAAGGTTTTGGAAACGGGCATCGAACTTACATGGGGATATGAACGAATTGAATAATTACACAGCAAACGCTGAATTTTAATATGAAACAAATAGCAAAAATAGTTGGGTGTTATGACACCAAACAAGATGGAACTCCTAACCTCACGAAGAACGGAAATAAATTCCTTTCTGTAATGTTCAATGTCGATGAGAATACTTATTACGACTCCTTTTTTCTGATGGCATCTTGCCAATGGAAGTTGGATTTATTCTTCAAGGCACTTGGTGTTGAATCAAGTTCTTGGGATAAGGTTGGTAAACATCAATTTGAGTTTTTCTTTGGGAAGGAAATTCAAGTTGAAGCAGGGATAGATAAAGCCGGATACAAGAAAATATTCAAGTATCTTCCGGCAACAACATTAACTGAATCTGTGGTGGATGATGGCAATGGCAGGGATACGGCAAGTGACCTCCAAGCGGAACCATCCTTTGAAGATGATTTTGTGGAGGAGGAAGACGAAGACGATGTCCCATTTTAAACAAAGACTCACGATCACATTGCCGGATTTCCTCCGGCATCAATTGAAGGCAATCTCAGATCAATATGAGATGTCTACGAATGAAATTATCAAGCACCTGATCATCCAAGGCATCGATATTTACAAAATTAACGATGTTCAAAGTGACAGCAAAAAGCCTCAGTTTAAGGCAAATGTGACAGCAGAGGTAATTAAGCCTGATTTCCAAAGTGACAGCAAAAACCCCCAAAAACAGGCAAAAGTGACAGCACCGGAAATTATTGATTGGGAGCCTGAGCAAAATGAGGGTGACAGCAAAAACCCCCAAAAAGGGGTAAAAGTGACAGCACCTCTCGTGCGCACCTTAAAAATATATAATATTATTAATAAAGATATAGATATATATATAGAGAGTCTGAGAGAGGCATGGGATGAATATGTTCAGATGCGGAAGGAACTGAAGAAAACGATCAAGCCCACTACCATGAAAAGGATTTGGAAATCGTTTGATCCCATTCTCGAAGAACAGGGTGTTGAGCCAATCATCAAGGCACTTAACCGATCAGTCCAAAATGGATGGCAGGGAATATTCTTGGACGAGGATAAGAAGATCGAATCTACCGGAACTTTTGGAGAGGAGGATTTCTAAATGATACCATGTAGAGAATGTAATCAGGATTCAGGGTGGACTCAGGAACTAATCGATTCACCCTTGTTTGGAGGAAATGTGGATGTAGCTGTTTGTGATGAATGTTGTGAGAATTATCATCGCGAGCAAAAAGCTGAACAGAATCTTCCAAGGGTAGATCATGCAATTGAGCCAATTGAGAATTTGATTCCAATGGGCTACAGAGAGTCATCAATTAGCAAGCTTCCAATTTCAGCACAATTGATGTTACCGGAAATCATGAAGTGGTCACCTTTACGCAAAAAGGGATTGTACATCATGGGTGCTTCGAGGCAGGGAAAGACAAGGTCACTTTGCATGTTGTTGAAGGAGCTTCACTCACAAGGTAGAAGATTTAAGGTATTTTTTGCCGGAGACTTTCACACTCAATTGATCGAGGCAAAGCGAAGTGCATTCTTCCGGTCTTGGAGAGATGAGATTGTAAGTGTTCCAATCCTAGCGATTGATGATCTATTTGCAGAAAAGATGAGTCCAACAACGCAAGCCGGATTGTTTGAAATCATCGAGGCAAGGATGGCAAGGCAACTACCACTACTTTGTACCACTCAGGTCAAGCGTAGTGATGCTGTAAAATCATTTGATGACCCACATCGGGGTCAGGCACTGCTAGCACGATTAAGGGAGACCTGTGACTTAGTGGTGATGAATAAAAAACAAGTAATGCAAGAGGAGGTAGTGTTTTCATGAATTGGCAAGATCATATCGATTGGGGATTTGTTTTATTACTAATTATAGCGGTAATGCTATTTGGGTATTTAGTTACATGACGGGTAGACCAAGAATATCAGAAAATAGAAGAAAGAAGATGGGTCTAGCACCCTTGCAACACGCTTGTAAGGATATTGTAAGTGATTACATGGATGCAACCCATCCATTGGCATTAACCAAAGATCAAAAAGAGCAATTAGATGCCATCGCGAGCCTATCACCTGAAGATTTCACTCAGAATGTTTTAGATCAGTCTAAGTTGGCACTCATGCAAGGTCTTCACACGATCAATAGGCAAATCAATGATATTCCACTCGCGAAGGTTCCTGAAGTGGTTGAGAAGATGGCGAAGATCATTCGAGATATTCAAGGCGAACCAAGTCAACGAATTGAGGTAGTGAAGAAGAATATTTCACCGGAAGAGTTTAACCAAATGTTGGAGGCACTTCCAAAACAAAAGAGATGAAACATTTGTACAAGTCACCACTCAAACTGAAGAAACAGGTCATGATTCATGCAATGGATGATACCATTTATTCGAGGGCAACTTACGAAGAGGTATTGAGAGGAAGTGAACGATTTTGGAGCAACACTCAATTGGTTGGATTTGATACCGAGGGAAAGCCAATCAGGTCAAATAAACCAAGGCAGAGGAAAACAAAGGGCAATGTTTATGACATCGGATTCTGATAAGGATAAGGCACTTCATGCATTGGATGTATTGTCCGCACAGATTGGTAACGCTCGATTGAGGAAAATGTGGAAGAAACCTATCTATGATTATATCATCTCAACAGGGGGTGACGCAAAACAGGCTCAGGATGATGAGGATGGTAGAATATCTATTGATGAGGGTAAAGACGATGAATAGGCACTACATTGGAGCTTTATTCATACAATACCGGTCGCAGGGTCTCTTTCTTTTGTCCGGATTCCTGCGTGTATGTGCGTCTAACTATAGGAAAATGGGGTGGAAACGCTCAAACTCTAGTGTTTATCAGGGTGATCAGGGGACTTTTAGTCCTCTTTTGATGGGGTGGGGGGGTCTAGGTCGATTTTTCGTTCTTGTAATGAACCGATAGTGACTAAGAAAAGTTTTTTAATCTGATGACAACCAACACTTTACCACTTTCTTACCCTTTATTCAAATTTGGATATGAATTAAAATTACTCGCTCGTGCGGATATGAATGCAATCTTTCAATGCTGTGAAGGTAACCGGATAAGTGGATTTTTGGTCTGCAAAATAAAAGTTCTACCAAAGTGGAAAGGATATCCTGAGCGAGAGGGCATTCCTAGTAAATCGAGAGGTGGATTTGAGGTATGGTTTTTTATGAAAGGATCAAAAAACATGGCATGGGAAAAATGGGGAGAACTAATAAAAGGTAGATAATTGGACAGGCATGAAACCAAATTTAGATATGTTAACTGAAAGTGATCCTAAAAAACTTACTAACAAGGAATATAAATATTTGTACAATTTATTAAATCTTCAACTGCACAACTTGATTGAGAGAAGTAAGAATAAAAAAGGTATATCGAGGAAAAATGATCAAATATATATTTCAGCATTATGGAAGGTACACCGGATGATTGAAAACCTACCATTTGATCGAAAATTTTTATTTATGAAAGTGGATAGATAGTGGGGCAGGTATGAATAAATATGAACCAATGGAGACCGAGCAAGATAAGATTAATCAGCGAAGGTTTGCCAATAGAATAGAAAAGCGTTGGGCGAGCAAAGATATAAAACTTTTGGATACTGAGGAGGGTGCTATTTTAGATTTACATATTCGTCAGGGGAAATGGCATCTTGGATTTATTGAGATAAAACATACAAAACATTTTTATGGTAGTTTTGCATTTTATTTTATTTCAAAAAAGAAGTGGGATAAATTGGTTAATGAAACTTTGATATGCAAGCAGAAGTGCTATCTTTGCGTTTCTTTCGCTTGTGGAACTGAAGCATATTGCGATGTGAGCATTGCCAATGAATATGGCAAAATTGCGTATAATGGTAACCCTAGAAATCAGGTTGAGACAGATTGGGAGATATGTGTTTTCGTACCATTAGAATATCTGAAAAAATTTAAAGGAAAGGTAAAACCTTGGAATCAGAATTAGATTATTATTTAACCTTGGGTTGGATGTGGGACAACGAGGATGTTGTTTCTCCACCCCACGAACATGAAGGAGTTGAGAATGAAGAGTGAAGTAGATTTAGCGAAAGAGTTGGGTATTCCGCGAGAACAGATCAGGGAATATCGAATGGAGAACGATGTGTCGGGATGGGCAAAAGTCTCGAACCGGATTGTTTATACTGAGTCCGGAGAACATGAGATTAGGAATTTAGTGCAAAAAGGGTTATTGGTTGATGTCCTTTCTGAGCCGGAACCTATTCCGGATACTCAGGAATTAGTGGTGACAAAAATTCCATTGAATCGAAACTTGGTTTTCTGTGGAGATATTCGCGTCCGGTTGAGGAATAATCGTAATTTTTTAAAGGGTATGAAATTGACAGCAAGACCTCCTATTGGGGATGAGAGTTCATGGGTATTGGTTGGTAGATGTCCGAGATGGAAAGGTAGGTACTAGATGACCGGAAACGCACATAGAAAAGGGGAGGAAGTTCTTCGTCAGTGGGAAGAGGTAAAGGAGCAACAAAAAGCAATGGCAAAGTTCGAGACATTGATGAATCGAGCGATTAAGAAAAAATCTCCGGTTACTAAATCAAAACCAAAACCAAAGAAATGATTCAACCTACTCCTCATCCTTATTACGATATTCCCACTCAGGAACAAGCACAGGCAATGGGTGCAGATGAGACCATGCGAATCATCGAGGAGAGGGAAAAATTAATTCAGCTAGAGTTAAAAGACCCATTTCACAATGGATATGAGCCTGAACATTGGAAAATGGCAGATGAAGAATTTGCTAAGTGTGATGAATTATTAATTTTGGGCGGTAATAGGAGTGGAAAGAGTTTTTACGCGAGTAAGAGGGTCATGAAACTAATAAATGACATCCCTGAAGCGAATGTGTTATGTATGCATACGACTGCATCGACTTCGATTGAACAACAACAGCAATATATTTGGAATTTTATACCAAATGAGTGGAAAATGGCAAAAAAAGGGAAGGTTACTAACCTGACTTTCTCAAAAAAAGGTGGATTTACAGAATCCTGTTTGGTTGCACCTAATGGGAGTAGAATTTTCTTCCGAAATTATTCGCAAAACCTTGATACAGGGATACTTGAGGGTTCAGAATGGGATATGGTTTGGGGGGACGAGCTAATTTCAATCGAGCATATAAACAGCTTGCGTTTCCGGATGACATCGAGGGCAAATAAACCTGTGGTGAATGCGGATCACCCTGAATGGATGAATGGATATCCTTGGAGAGGTATGTTAATCACCTTTACTCCGGTTACCGGATATACACCTACAATTCGCGAGTACATGGATGGTGCTATTACGACTGAAGCAATTGATGCTGATCCTGAATTATTGCCGGACATGAAAGTTCCGGTCAAAATGCAACCATTAAAGGAAAATGCGAAGATTATATTCTTTCATTCGGAGTGGAATAAATTTAATAACTACGATGCATTAAAGCGTACGCTAAAGCGTGACCCTCGCCAAAAAATTCTAGTTCGAGCGTATGGATTGCCCTCCAAAGTGGCAGGGGGATTACTACCTCGTTTTGATCAGAACCATATAGTGGGTGATGATGCTATCCCTGCGGAAGGAACTAACTACATGATTGTTGATCCTTCACATGGCAAGAATTGGGTAATCCTTTGGGTGAGGGTTGCTTCAGATGGAAAAAGTTATGTCTACCGCGAGTTTCCTGATCAATACACCATGATTGATGGAATTGGAATTGCCGGAGAATGGGCGGTGTCCGGAAGAAAGATTGATGGTGATGCCGGAGATGCCCAACAACCTTGGGGGTTCAGTTTGCAAAGATATAAAGAATTAATTGACGAACTTGAGGGTGGGGAGGAAATTTTTCTCAGGGTGATGGATTCTCGTTTTGGATCAGCACCAACTGCAACCAAGTCAGGAGTGACCACTTTGATTGATCAGATGGCAGACATTGGAATGTTCTTTGAACCAAGCGTTGGGGTTCGCATTGAAGAAGGAATTGCATTAATAAATGATCTCTTGGACTATAATCCTGAGCAACCTGTTGATGCATTAAATACTCCTCGGTTATTCGTGCATGAGAAATGTAAAAACTTGCGATTTTGCATGAGCATTTACACGGGTCAGGACGGAAAAACATCTGCTTCAAAAGATTACATAGACTGCTTGCGCTACTACTGCTTATCTGCTCCGACATATATTGACCCCAATCAGGGTGTTTTAAGGCAAGGTGGAGGCTATTGATGCGGATCGTTGCGGTATAGATGCGGATTGATGCGGTAATTATCGATATCGATTAATCACACCTTGACATTTTCATTTTATGACATAGAGAAATTTTAGAATTATCTTGATTATTATATAATAATAAGTAAGTTGTAGGAATGACAGCAACAAAATTTAAATCAAAAAAATTCTTATCTAACGCAGAAGTGATTGAATTAGCTGAGTTAATTTTCTCAGAATTATCAGTCTTTTCAATCGACTCTACTCAGACTACTCGTCAAGTCGCATTTCGCGCACAGGAATGGTTGAGAGATGAAGGATTACCTCAGTTCGCAGATCGTTGGTCTTTGTGTCTTCTTTTGGGTAAGCAACTTCGACTTCTTAACCATGCTTCAATTTTAGAGGTAAAACAAATTCTTCATGGAAGGTAATATTATGACAATTGAACTTAAATCTCGCACGGACGCTTGTCCTTATTCATGGAAGACCGGATATCCGGTAGGCATTCGCATCGGATGCTGTGGGGACGAAGTTCCTACATTTATTGGAAAGAAATGGTACATCTACTTATGGGACTCGCGTACTCATCTTCACATCTACTATTGCTTCAACGATGATTTATTCTTATCAGAAGCAGAGTTTCAAACTATAAAGGAAAATAACTAATGAAATTTTACCAAGTACAATTTATCTCAATTGAAGGTCACAATACAGAAATATTTTTTTGCAATAAAGCAGAAGCAAAAAAGTGGATCAAAGAAAATAAAAAAGAATACGATTATGTTCATGATGAGCCTGAACTTTGCATTCTCAAATCAACAAAGAAAAGAGACATTGTCGATTTTATTAACCATCATAGCGGAAAATAACTAATGAACGCACTAGAAAAAAGAATCCGGAATATCTTGGACTTGAGTCCTAATTTTCAATCTAATTTTGTTAATCAATTGGTCAAAAATGCCAATGAAGGTCACATCATTATTATTGATACCGCCCGAAGGCAAGTTTCTAGCTTGCCACTTGATAAAAATAAAACAATAATCAAGTGATGAAACAAATTAGTACATGGGGTGGAAAAAGACCTAATCAACATGGAAGACCTAAACTTCCACCGGAAGTCCGGAGGGTATTAATTACAGCAATGGTAAAGCCGGAAACAAAAAAGCACTTACTTTCAAAAAATGAAAACCTTGGAAGATCACTAGATGAAATAGTGGTTCGAGATAAAAGTTGACAATATCTTCTCTGCTGTGTTTTTTTAAACATGGCACATTTTGCACCAAAAAAAGCCTTGTTAAGGCGAGGTCAGGTAAAAGAGTGGTTGGGACTCGATGATAACGAGATTACCCAATGGATTCAATCAGGTGCATTAAAGCCAAAATATTTTCGTCCAAAATCGCGAGCATTCTTTGTTCGTGCAGAAATAGAAAAGCTTTTGGATAGTGAAAGCGTTTTTATGGTTAACGATAAAGTTAATGTGGCATGAGGGAAGAAAAAGACAAAAATAAAATGTACAAGGAACCGGACATTCCTTTGTTGCATTCTGAGCTTAGTTCAATTTTAGAAGATTCCGCAAGAAATCTCACGCGAAGAGATGATATGGATGATGTCCGATATGCTCGTTGGGCAGGGCAAAGTACAGATTTCCGGAAACATGAAGAAGAAATTGGTCACCAACCAATCCCTTGGGAGGGAGCCTCAGACACAAAAATTTTACTTGCTGATCGATTGATTAACGAACATGTCCATATGGCACTTGAGTCCTTTTTTAGGGCTAATATGAATGTCACAGGAATTGAGATGTCCGATAATAAAAAGGCATCTTATTGGAGGGATGTTTTAGCTTATTTCATGGAGCAGAAAATGCTTCCTGAACTAAGAAGGGAAGTAGAAATTTTGGCTCAGGAAATGTTTTCCTCATCTCCGGCAATTGGGATTCTTGGTGTTTATTGGCAACAGGAAACAATTATGAGAATGAAGAGATTTTCTCTTCAGGATTTGTTTATGATGGTACAAAATGCCGGAGGGGATGAAAGTGCGTTGGAAGAAATAATGTCGATAATTCAAGACCCTGATTCCGAGGAACAGGCACTCGCACTAATGAGCCAAGTTTTCGTTGGGGTTAAAGAAAAAGTACTAAAAAAAGGTCTTAAAGAATTTAGGGAAACCGGAGAGACAAAACTTCCGGCTCCAATCGAGCATGAGAATCGTCCTCGATTTGTAGCACATAAACTTTATGATGATATATTCGTGGACGCGAATTGCACGAATTTAGATCGTGCGAGAGTGATCATGAGAAGAGAATGGATGTCAGAAACTGAGCTTCGCGATAAAATAAATACTGAAGATTTTGACGAAGATTTTGTTGAAGAAGTAATAGCTAAAACTGAAGGAATTACGGGTGTTGAAGAATATGATTACCGGAATCCAATTCAGATGGGAGTAAATATTCTTGGCAAAGGTGTAAAGGGAGACTTCGATAATTTATACGAAATTTTTTATGCCTACCAAAGAGTTTATGACGAAGACACAAATGTTCCGGCAATTTACTGCACAGCATTTTCTGCTCATGTAAATGATCATTACGGCAAGCATGATTTATTGGAGTATGGTCACAACCAAATGCCCTTTGTCCTGTTCTCTCGCGAACGACTTTCGCAATCAATTTTTGACGCTCGCGGAATAGCTGAAATTGTAGCACCTAATCAATTTGAAATTCAGACTCAGAGAAATCTACGAAATGACGCAAGTCAGATTTCTGTCATACCTCCATTAAAAGTTAATGCTCGCAGGGGTGGATTAAATTTGATGATTGCTCCGGCAAGTCAGATTACAATATCAAGACCTGACGATGTTGATTGGATGAATCCTCCGGCTCCATCTCAGGGTTCCATTGAGGCAGAAAATGCTTCCTACACTGATGCTTTAAGATATTTTGGTGATCCTGAAAAACCGGAAGCAAAATTACTTTATCAACAATGCATGGTAAACCGATGGTTGGATTCTTGGAGGGAAGCATTTAGTCAGGCACTTTGTTTATGCCAACAATACTTAGCACCTGAATTTGTTAGTAGGATCACAGGCGCACCTCCTGAAGAAGTAATGATTGAACCGGATGATATTCAAGGAAGATATGATCTTAGCTTAAGATTTTCCGTTGATACTTTGAACCCTGAGTTTATGGAAAAGAAATTAGATTCACTCCAAAAACTTACTCAGTTTGATACAACCGGAGCAATGGATCGGAACAAGCTTTTAAATTATATCGCTTTAAATATTGATCCACTTTTAGCGAAAGAAGTTATTCTTGATAAGGATACCGCAACCATGAAAGAAGTCGAAGACGAACAACTTTCGTGGATCAGAATTATGAGCGGAATTGAACCTCCTTCTAAAGAAGGTGTAAACTTTAATTTACGCAAACAAACTGCTGAACAAATCATTCAGTCAAGCGAAGAACTTCAACAAAAAATGGCAGAAAAACCATTGGTTAAACAACTCGCGGAAAACAGGATCAAATATTTGCAATTTGGAATTGCTCAACAAGAAAATGCACAAATTGGTCGAGTGGGGGTCAAGCCTGTTACGCAAAGTGGGGGAGGTTATTAAGTATGTTTAATTTCTTAAAAAGAAGAGCAACTTTAGTTAAATATCAAAATTTATTAACTTATGAAGAATGCCAAAAAATTTTTGCAGAACAAGGGGAAGATTCGAGAATATGGCAAGCTTTAGACCAAATTATTGATACTGAGCTTTTAGATGCTATAAATGAAGTATCTGACCCAAAACTTTCGCAATCTAAACTTTCCCATGCTTCCGGTCGGATTGAAGCAATTTCAAGTTTAAAGGCAAAAATAGAGGAAGCGAAAAAATGGAGGATTGGGAAGATGAATTACAAGACGAGTTAACTTTAGTTTGTGAAGACTTCATTCAAAAAGGTTTAACGACAAGACAAATAATCGCTTGTCTTGGAACCCTATCATTTGAGTATACCGCAAACATGAGCGTGATTGAACTTGACGAAGAATGAAATCATTTGTGTATGCATCTGACTTGCATGGAGATAAGCAATGCTATGACTCTGTTGAGCAACTTTTAAAATTTGTAAAGGAATTCAATCCCGATGTGAGGATTTTTGGTGGAGACCTTTTTGATTTTTCTCCACTAATGAAAAATGCTGATCCGGCAGAAAAAAATGCCTCGATGGAAGCAGATGTTTGGGCAGGGATGGAATTTTTAAATAAGTTTCAACCTCACCATTTTTTGCTTGGGAATCATGATGATCGATTGTGGCAAACTGCAAATAAGCACTCATTAGGCTTGATCAGGGATACTGCAAAAATTTGCATAAAAGACATAGAAAAAAAATGTCGTTCCATAAAATGTAAAATGTATCCATACGATGTTGATAAAGGTGTTCTTAGTCTTGGAAAAATAAATTTTTTGCATGGCTTTTATCATGGTGTTACAGCAACAAAACGACATGCAGAAACTTTTAGTCAATCAGGTGGACTAGTAGTTCATGGTCATATTCACTCGATTCAACACGCATCAATTCCCAAAATTGGAGGTGGAGCCGGAGTAAGTGCCGGATGTTTAGCGACAACAGCAATGGAATGGAATCGCGCGAAAGTAAATCGACTAGCACATGAAACCGGATGGGTGTATGGTTATTTTTCTAATAAATCTTGGGCTTGCTATACTGCTCGCAAATTTGAAGGTAAATTTTTGTGGCGCTAAGTTGGAAAACTCTCCAAGAACTTTTGGACACCCCTGCTAATTTACCAAAAGGTAAAGGATGGATGAAATTTAAAGATTTCGCACAAAAAGCAGGGTTAGGGACTAATCGCGCTTACCGAATAATTCAGAATGGAATTAAGGAAGGTAAAATTGAAGTCCATAAAGGTTCAGAGTGGAATCCTGTTCACAAGCAAAGAACTCGATCAACTTGGTATCGTTTTATTAGCCCTAAGTAAATCCAAGTTCATTGTGGCGCTTGCGTCATTTTAAATTCGGCTTGAATTTCGTCATAGTTCCTCGTTCACAACGAGAGTCAATTCAATCGGCTAACGAATATAAAACTATGTCAGATACAATCGAAGAGGTCGCGCCTTTAACAGCAGAAGCAAAACCGGAAGGTCTTATTTCTTTAGCAGATATTGCTGAAGCGAGTGGGGTCAATAATTTCTTTGAAAGTCAAAATGTTGAAGAGGAAATAACGGATGATCAACAATCGGTTTCGGAGCCTGAGTATGAACCTGAGCCTGAGCAACCTGAGCTTGTACAAGAAGTCGTACAAGAACCTGAAGATGAAATAAATCAAGATTCTGATGGTGTAAAAAAACGAATAGGAAAATTAGTTGAAGCGAGGAAGCTCGCGGAGGCAGAAAAAGAACTACTCGAAAAAAGGGTCGCTGAACTAGAAGGCAAAAGAGCAGAGTACAAAGATGTCGGAATGGATCGATTATCTGAAATTATTACCTTGGAGGAAGCAGATAAAAGAGAACAAGATGCAGAACATTTGCGAGATTGGTTGCTAGAAAATCCAAATGGTGGAGACTACCAAGATTTGCAGGGGAACGAGCATGAAGTGGAGAGTCAAATGGCACGAAAGCTTATGGTCGAAACCGATAGGGATTTAAGGAAAAATATTCCAAAAGTCCGGAATCAAATTCAGGTAAAAGCTCAACAGAGGGAAATTGCAAAAAACACTTTTGGATGGATGAAGGATAATCATTCCCCTGAAAATGTTGAGCTTCAAACAATTTTAAAAAACAATCCGCATTTATCCAAATATTTTAATAGTGATCCATATGGAGACCTTGCAATTGGATATATGGTGGAAGGGGTAAAAGCAATTAACGCTCGCAAACAGCAATCACAAAAAGTTGCACAAGCACCTAAAGTTCCATCTGCACCAAATCGAAAAAGTCCATCAGTTGTTCGAGGGAAACCTAGAACTGATAAAGAAGGATTATTAGCGAAAGCCTCCTCCGGAAACATTGAAGACGCATCATCATATATAGAATCAATATTATAAAAATTTAGGGGGAAAAAATTATGGCAGGTATAGTAGAAACAAAACAAAGCCTTATCAGAGAGTCATTAGCCGACTTATTGGTAGTAGTAGATCAAAAGGCATGTCCTTTTTTAAGTCAGGTAAAACGCGGTTCAGCACCAAGGAATACATTCGTTGAATGGGGTCTCGATAAGCATAAACCAAATTTAGTTCAAACAGCAACTTACACTTCCGGAATATCTAATAATTTACCAATTGATGGTGATGACATTGGGAATTCTGATTTTGAAAATTACGATCAAAGACAGAAGTGTTCAGTTTATCTTCAATATGCTCGTAGGGTTCCTAAAGTTTCGCGTTTAGCAAACATGGTATCTGATGTGGCGGGCGTTGGATGGAAAAAGGAAATGGCACTTTCAATTTCTCGCGCATTAGTCGCTCATAAAAGGGATCAGGAAAGTACTTTTTGTTCTTCTCAAGAGACTGCACAAGAGACCGGAACAGGTACAACAAGTGCAACTCCATACCAAACTCGTGGATTAGGAAAATGGATTTCTTCTACAGCATCGACTATAGCACCTGTCCCTAGTGATTTCCTCACTCCTTCAACATCAATAGTTAGTGGTGACACAACGGGAACAGGAATACTGACCGAGCAAGATGTTCGTGGAGTAATGCAGTCCATTTATGAGCAGACCGGAGAGTCTGACAAAACCTTTTTTGGTCTTTGCGGAACCGCAATGAAGAAGCACATTTCTGACTTCAGTATCTTCTCACCAAGAACTGATAATTTAACTGCTTCAAATCGCGATGCAGATAATGCACGATTAGCTTATGCAGTTGACATAATCGAGTCAGATTTTGGGACAATTTCGCTCAACTTAAGTAGCTTCTTGGAGCAAGATGCACGGACTACCGGAGGAGTATATGATGCATCGGTAGGACAAAAGACATTATTTGTTCTTAACTTGTCTCAGTTTGAAGCTTGTTACGCAGAGGAAACTAGTGTTCGCGAACTTCCTGATTTGGGTGGAGGTGCTAGAAGCATTATTGAGTCGGTTTTCAGTTTGAAATCTTATTCCGGTGGTCTCGATCACGGAAAAGTTACTCTAAACTAAATTTAAGTTCAGGAGGCAAGAATGAGGGATGTGGAAGAAATAAAAGTAGATGGTGTTGACATTACAAAAGATGTCTATTCACACTTTGCTGAAATTGAATCTGCATCCCTCGCTTCTGCCGAAAAAGAACAAATTTTGTTAATGCAAGCGGAAAAGCGAGTTACTAATGGTGAGCGAAAGAATTATAGTTTTGGACGATTAAGAATGAAGATATGTCAACCCGTTTACCACTTTTGGGGTAGTAAATTAGGGTATGAAATTTGGAAGGATAAAACATTTTTAAATTGGTTAGAGAAAAGATTCGGGGACTTAGTTGCCATTAAATCGAAATCCGCACAAATACAAGTATGAGTTGTGCGTTCAGTAACATTTGAGAGTTGCCTTAACGGAGTAGCATCAACAGCAGGGATAGACCCTGCTAATTTGCTTGCACATGAAAAGATTCTTCTTACCGAGTACATAAACGATGCGGTAAGATTTTGCTATGATTATTACCCTTGGGCAGAATTTACATTAACTGAAAAAAGGTACTTTCGAGAAGAGTACGACAACAGCAAAGCATATGCTGTAAACGATGAAGTATTTTACAAAGATAAATACTATCGTTGTTGGAAAATATCAACAGGGCATAAGCCTGATGAAAGTGTTGATTTTTGGCATGAAATAGGAGACTACAATAATGATCCTGAGTGGGAAGAAAGTGGTCTGTATGATATAGGGGCTAAGGTAAGATATAATGATAAGAATTACCTTTGTATTCAAGTCCCTTACACATCATCCGGAATTAATTTGGCAAATTTTGAATATGATAACATTGATCCCAACAATACAACATATTTTCAAGAACTTGATGAGCGATTTGAAAGATATATTGCTTACGAGCAAGCCGGAAAAAATTCAATTGAAACTATAATTTCGGTTCATAAAACTGACCCTCGATACACAAAAGCAACTCCATTAAATTTTAGGGAAGGAACCGAGGGTATTTATGTGGAGTCCATCGATGCGGTAGTAAATGAAGTTTGGATTAAGTATCGCATTGATGCACCTACCTACACAACATCCTCACTTACATCCCCTGTTGCTAAATTTTTATATCCGGCAATAAAATTACATGCTTATAAATCGTGGTTGGTAGGAGATGGTCAACACGAAAAATCTGAGTTATGGGAGATCAAAGTGCTAGACGCACTACTAAAAGAAATAGATAAATTAGACCAACAGCAAGATAGGGGTCAACCTTATGTCATTCGCGGAAATGCATATCGTAGAACAAACGCGACACAACCTTACACTCAATCCCCCACCACAGATCAAATTGGCTCAATTAAAGAAGGGTTGCCGGAGTTATCATTTTCTTTTGGAGCCTCTGCTCGTGGATTCAACTCAGCTAAGTTTAGTAATACAAGTTTAGGCACAGGTTTTTCTACTTCAGTAAGTGGTCGAAATATAATTAAAACAGCAGGGATTTATCAAGTTGGTGGAGACCTTAAATTAGGGCAATATATAATATTTCCTAATGGTTATAATCATCCAATTGGTAGTGGTAGATTCCCAAATAATACATATTTTAAAATAACTCGACTCGATGGATTAAATGCCGGAGATGATGTTGAATGGGAATCAACTTTTATAAATTCAGCAACAGGTAATTTGGTTACTTACACTCAAGGTTTTACTTTAGGTGATCCATCATATCCTAGAGGCACATTTTGGGAGGCATACAATCGATCAGATGCTAAAATTGACTTAGGTATTAACTTAGTTGCCAATGGCAGAAATAAAATTATTACCATCGATGCTGTAAACATTTCATTTTGGTTAGAGACAGGTTCTCCGTTTCGCTCGCAAGATCGAGGTGAAATTGGAGGAGGTAATGCAGTAAAAAGGAGAATAGCTACAAGTGAATTTAATATTCAAATTGAAGCTGAAGCAAAAGTAAATCGTGCAACTAGAGTTGCAATTCCGGTATCAATTAATACTTCTCCTGTACAAAGACAAAGAGTTAGATTTAGGTCTACTACAATTAATATGTCTGTTCCCTCTATTTCCCACTTAGGGAGTAACGCAATGAAAACTACCGGAGTGGCAAGTGTTTATCCTGTCCAACATAACTTCGGTGCAGTTCCTTTTTTCATGTGGGGTGTTAATAGTTTTTCAGGAGGTATAGCAGGCGCCAATAGTTATGTAATATCTCTCCAAAATCAAATTGCTAAAAACTTTAAAATATCCCCTCCTCCAATCTATTCAGCAAGCTTACCGACTGAGCTACACTTCGGAATTAATGCGAGTTATTTTCCATCCAACGCAGATCAAGATGAAGATATTTCAATATCAGTAAATGCTTCCGGAAAAAGTTCAGTTCAAAAAGGTTACGCTCAGATTGGCATGGGTATCTCACTGAATGCTTCCGGAAATAATTCTGTTAAGAATGGCTCTGTTTCTTTGAGTATGTCCATAACTCAAGTAGTAGATGGTAAGAATTCAAAGCTTGGTACTTTGATTCTGCAAGGTGGTTTTTCAAGATCAAATGGTTCAGATGATACAGATAGAACTTCAATAACTCAACCAAGTGGAGTAACTCGTTCGACTACTTTTAATGCCATAATGTCGGGAATGATGTTTGAAAATTCAGGTACCGGTTATTTTGGGGGAGGGAATCATATGACTCTTCAATCATCATCATTTGATCAAGATAATATAATTATTGCAGGGTGGATTGACCTCCAAGTGGACAATCCTGATGTTAGTCAGTTTTATGTCAGTCCATATCGCGATCCTCCTAAATATTTCTTTGATTGGAATTTATTACCTTCAAATTTTGAGTATGCTAATAACAGAGGAATTGAAATATTTTCTACCGCATCCTCTCAGCTTATAACCGCAAGAGATTCGAGTATAATATTTGGGGTATTTGAAGATGGCAATAACCATACGGCATCAACAACCCATAACGCGGTAATCAAACATGGGTTAGATGAGGTTTTGATACCAAAATCACAAATTGAAAATATTTGGAAAAATAAATCTCAACAATTTTTTGCGATAAAAGTAAAATCTACAATAGGTGGAAGTAAAAAAATAGAATATTATCTTGCAGATGATAGCATCTTAGATGGAACGAGTAATAGTATACATGGTTCAACAGAAATAACTGATGGAAATTGGACTCCACTAGGATCGTCAAGCACTTTTACATTTGCTGAAGGAGGATATTACCCAAATCAGTATGCGCAACTATTAATTTGGAACGATATAAGTTGGGCAGATGGAAATGAATTTCTTAATCAAATGAAAATAATTCGTAATAATGGAGTGGGAGCCGGATGGGAAAATTATAACCCCAATGATTCATATAAAAAACCAATCGGTTATTGGAAGATGGATGGAACACAATCCAATAATATCTTAGAAACTCTTAATAAGGCTTAAATGTAAAATTTCATAAAGTTATACTAAAACAAAAAAACAAATAAAATAAATTATGAGTCAAGCAACAGATTATACAGAAGAAGCTGTTCTCAACGGGTTAGTTGGAGGAACAGATATAACGCTTAGTACGGGCAAACCATATGTCGCACTATTTACAACAGCACCAAACGATGCCGGAGGAGGGACTGAATGTTCCGGTGGAGCATATGCAAGAATTCAAGCCGGAGCAACAAATCAAGGAGATTTTGGATCAGCATCCGGAGGTTCAGTAACAAATTCATCTGAATTTCGTTGGGCAGACGCTACCGCGAATTGGGGAACAATTACGCATATTGCACTTATGGACGCATCAACAGGTGGGAACATGTTGGTTTATGGTGCTTTGCAGAGTTCAGTCGAAATTAATGCCGGAGATATTTTTAAAATCCCTGCTAGTGGATTTACGATTCAAATGAGTTGAAGCTTTTTCAAATATTTATTTTTTTATCTTTTAGTAGTTGTAGCTATAAATCCCTACTTCCCCCAACGCTCGCTGTAGTTGGTGGGGGAGTAGGGGCGGTTGCTACCGGAGGTACTCCAATGGGAGCCGGACTTGGAGCCGGACTTGGAGCCGGAGCCGGATCACTTTTACTACTAGATAAATCAAAAGATCAGTCTGAAGAACTTGTCATTGAGGCACTCACGAAGGATGGCGCGAATGCTCTTATAAATGCGAAACTAGAGTCTGCAAAAAACAATGGATTTTTTGATGGAGTCTTAGCAGAAGTTTACGGAGTTTTAAAACTTTGTGTAATTGGTTTAGCGTTATGGTTTTTAATTCCGATGCTGTATACCCATTATCATGCAAAAAAAAATCGAGATGGAAAATAACTTAATATTTTACGCATTGCAAATGGTGAGTGGATTACTTTTTGCAATTGGTGGTTTTGTCATAAAAATGGCATTTCATAAAATTGAATGTAGCGCTAAAAGAATTAATAAACTTGAAGTGGATATGGCACGAAACACTTCAGAGAATGAAACTCTTTTTAAAAGACTAGATGGAATAGAATCAAAGCTTGATAGATTAATAGAGCTTAGAAGGAATGGGTAAATTCAGGTCAGTCTTTCAATTGGATGATCCATTTGTTGAGGATGGCGACATTTCATTTATTGGTCTTGATCAAATTACTGAGCCAACGAGATTAGAACCATCAATTTATACAGAGGCAGAAAATGTAAGAATTGAAGAGGGAGTGGTGAAATCGAGAGGTGGATTAAAACTTATGTTTCAGTCCCAAGTGCCACTTCGATATAATCATCAATTTACCCAACTTGTAACATATTCACCTCCTTTAGGTGAAGAAAAACTAATAGTAATGGGCATGAACGACAATCAGTACTACATTACTGATTCAACTCAATCTAATCCATCTGCTAACATTGCCTTTCCACAAGAATTTTCATGGAAATTTGATAATAGCGTAATGGCAATCAACACTGCTGTTTTTAATTATGCATTCAGAGTTATTCAGGCTTTTGATGAATTAATTTTATTTCCATCCTATGCAAGTGGCGAGCGTCCTTGGAGGTGGAATGATACAATGAATTCTTGGCAAGTTTTAAGTGGTACTCATACTATGTATTTAACTGATGAAACAACCGGAGGATATGTTGATGTCAATGGAAATCCAAGTCAAGTTCCGGTTCAAGACCCAAGCTTTTTTGTATGCCCACAAGCACCATTTGGAATTTATTTTCAAAACAGATTAATCATTCCTTGGTTTGATGACTCTCCAACCTCAGTCGCTTTTTCTGACACTCTAAATAATAATTTATTTAAGAAGACAAATACATTTTTTTTAAATCGCGGACAAGGTGATGTTTTGCTTGCTCTTGCACCTTATTTAGAAGATCAAGTTTTATGTCTATGTAAAAAGAGCATTCATATTATTTCAAATGTTTCGACACTTGATTCAGGAGGAAGGGCAACAGAAATTACTCGTCAATTAGGAATTGCCGGAGTTAATGCATGGACTCAAAACGGAAGCTATATTTATTTCGTTTCTAATGAGGGTGATATTCAAGTTTTAGTCCCTCAACTTGATCCTTCAAAAGGATTGGGCATCGCAATTTCAAAAGTGAATTTAGATAGTGAACCTCTATCAAAAAAGGTTCCTAATATCATGAAGAGAGTAAATGTAAATGCAATTGATACTGCAATTTTACATTACCATAAAAATTTAGTATACTGCGCGTTGCCACTCGATGGTGCTAATTCACCTTCCCATATTTTGATCTACGACTCGTTACGATCTCAATTTGTTGGTCTTGACTCGTTTAATCAAAATTTATGGGCAGGGACAGGACAAGAAAGTCTTACAAATCCAACTACAACTCAGTCCGGATTTAGGATTTTTGATATTCATACTTTTCAAGACGAAGTTTACATATCAACAGATCGACAAGTTTTTAAATATACAGATTTAAAATCGGATGAAAATTTTGACATAGATTTTAAATTAGTGACTCGAAGTTATTTGGCTCAGGATTACAGCATTAAAAAATTTGTGCAGGGTAAAATTACATATGATATAGGAGGTGAAAGAATTAGGAAAAAAGGTATATCATTAAATTATGGGCTTAACTCAGATATCGAAGTTGGAACTAAAGTAAAAATAATTTCCAATAAAATTAGTTCCACAGATGGTCTCACTTTTCATCCAAGGGTTGATCAACCTACAATAATTCCATATCCACTCGCGGATGAATGGTTAGAAACCGGAGTAGAATACTTATTGTCTAGTGTTACAAGAATGAGCGATGGAGCCATTAGTCATTTTGAAATTAGGAAACCTAACTCAACAACAGATTATGTTGTAATTTCTAATTGGGTTCGTGATGTAGATTATGAAGTTGTTGTAGCAACAAAACTTGAAGTTTCGGTAAACGCAATTGCACCTAAATCAACAACAAAAGTAAAAGAAATTGAGTCTACCATTTCCGATGAAGGAAAACTGCAATCTTATAATATACGGAAAAGAGGTCAGTCTGTAAATTTAGAAATAAAATCAAATGGTGAATGTAAAATTCGATCTATTCAAATTGAAGCTGTTGTTCAAAATGCTCGAAATGTAGGAGATTATTCGTAATGGCAATTAGGGCAATAGTTACACCACAAGGTTTACCTGAAGTAGGTACAGAGTTAAGTGTAGAAACTTTTGCAAGAATTGGTGCACCTAATGTAATTGTTCCTACTAATAATATTGTTATTGGGTCAGGGGAAACAATACAAATCGATGGTACATTATTGGTTAATGGAACCATGTCCGGTTCCGGAGTTCCAAGCGGAGGGACAGGTGGGACAGGTGGGGCAACCGCACTTAATGGATTAAATGATGTTTCTATCGCTAGTGTCAATTTAGGGGATGTCTTAAAATGGAATGGTTCATCTTGGATTAATGATACTGATGCCGGACTGACTCAGCTTAACTTGCCACAACTTGCTGATGTAGCTTCCACTACTCCACAGGATGGTGATATCCTTCAATATGAATCCACTTCGCAAAATTGGAATTTTGTCAACAATACTGACTTCATTGACTCAATTATCGATGGAGGGGAGGCAAGTAGTGAACCACATTATGTTACAGCATTTGATATAGATGGAGGACATGCATGAGTGTCAGACGAATATTGGTTCGCAGATCGACTGCAACCGAATGGAATTCCGTAGACCCTGTTTTAAGGCAGGGAGAAATTGGTTTAGATTTGTCTGCCAAAAGAATGAAATGTGGAGATGGTTTCAAAAATTGGTCTCAACTAGAATACATCGATGATGCCGGACTTGAATCTTTACGGACAGAATATGGGACAGAATTAACTTTTAATTTACACTTTGATTTAAACAAACATTAACATGAGTACAGCAAACGATATATTAGGAAAAATTGGCGAAAAAGTAGGTAGTGAATTTTCAAATTTGAGGGTTTCACTAAGCACATATTATGCAACACAAGTAAGCTTGGGTAATGTGGTTAACACTATCGACTTTACCCCTTATGCAACAAAAGTTTCATTAAATGGAGTTGTGACCTCGCTTGGAAATGCGAGGGTTTCGCTTGGAGGTAGACTTACCACATTAGAAAATGCAGGGTATGCAACTACAAGTGAAGTTGATTTGAAAGCTTCAAAGGTAAGCATTGATAGTCTTAAAAATGGAACAGATATATTTTCAGTTCTTAAAGCTACGCGAGCGGAAATTGGAGACCTGAATGTTACGGGAACCACCACCACAATTAACACTCAAACACTAAGTGTTGAAGATAATATTATTGAGGTTAATCTTAAAAGTGACGGATCAGAAACTGCACAGACAGGTGGGATCGAAGTTAATCGTGGCGAATCGGTAGCATCCATTAATGAAACTCTTGGTAATGGTATTACCAACTTTAGTGCCACACCTAATAGTGATGGATACCTGTTGGTAATGAATTGGGAACTTAATGGGTCTTCCGTACAATTTAATGTTGGTAATACTCAACCACAAGGGAATGAAGTAGATTCTCATATTGGTAAACTGCAAGTCGGAACGGATTGGATGACTATAGGATCAGGGGCATATTTAAACTTTGATTTTGATAGCGATGGGAATCTAATAGCTATTGATACAATAGAGGACACAGGTGGTGGAGGTTCTTCTGTTCAGCGTATCGTTGGCTTTACCCATGTGGGTGGTGTAGAGGATAAAGCTAAATTTATTTGGGATGATAGTGGTCAGGGAAGTTTTAAAGCGTTACTTGGCTCGACAGCAACAACACTTGAGGTGGGTGTTTTAAAAGTACCAAACTCGTCCGGCATAAAAATAAATAATGTAGCCTTGGGTGATTACGCAACTTTTGAATCAGCGTTCTTGTCAGAACTATAAATGTCAATTCTCGCACAGATTGGTACGAAGGTAGGTTCTGAAATAAAGAACCTAGACATTCGCTTGTCTAGTGCGGAAAATGCTATTGTGAATCTAGGTGGGCAACAACCTCCACCAACAGGCAATTTTACAATTGAGCCTGTCACTTGGACTAATCTTACGGAAATAGACTTTGGTGGATATGTTGCTGACCCTAGCAATGATGGTTCTGATCGAGGTTCCACTAGTGAGCCCGTTACCCTGATCGTTTTGACGGAGTTTTACCTTGGTTCATCTCTGATGCCTGAAGGCAAGATGCTTCATGGTGTGGGCAGTGGAGAGTCTTTAATTAGAATGGAAGACCCTAATGATCCACGAGACAGACCTTACACAACGGCAAATCAGGACACGGGGACTTGGGCTTGGCATGACTGGGCAAATCGGGGGATTACATGGGAATATGCTAAAGAGAATAAAGTTGTAAGTGGTGGATCAGTTCAGACATTCACAGGAGGCTCAATCGAAAAAATTAGTGGAGTTGATGGTTATAATGCAGGAGCATCATCCGTTCAAAAAATTGATGGGCAGAGTAATGGTTATGTTCAGTTTCAAATTGGGACACCAAGTAAATCCGTTAGAATCGGGCTTGTTGAATTAGACTCAGACTTTGAAGTTAACCCACCATTCCAAATGCTTTTCGATGGTGGTACTATCGGCCTATATAGCCCTTGGTTGGCTAATTACGAAACCTATGAAAGTGGAGATTGGTTCAGAATAAGGCATTATTCTGCTAATAACGAAATTCATTTTCAAAAGCGAGAAGACTTTTACCAAGCAAACGCTTCTCTCAGAGCAGAAAATTACTCAGTTTTGGATGATAGTGATGTTGGAGATTATGTAGTTTTTCTAAAAGCTAGTGTCGGCCAACAAATAAGTGGAACCGACGTGGCGGTTACTTTGAACCGAGGTTATGAAATTATTGGTTATTCTTCCGCGAGCAACAGCTTAAAAGTTTTGGACGATAACGGGAATAATGCTTGGCTAGCACTTAACAACACGAGTAGTGAACGTAATCGAGGAGACGCATGGGAGTTTTCTGAAAATATCGGGCAAAATTATTTTACTTTTTACACGCACCCAACTTTTTCTAACGGCAAGGATCTGTATTTAGACACTTCTTTTCATACAATAGGTTCTCGTTTAAACGATGTGCAAATAGCTTATGAGTAAAATACAAGAAGCATTAACTTTTTACGCAAAAATCGATAGGGATTTTTACAAAGATTTGAGTATTTATATACAGCATGGTTTTATTTATTCAGACCCTGATTGTATAGCTTTAGCAAAACCTGTCAAAATGATGGATGGTGATCCTACAAATAAATGGATAAATGTTCGCAATGACAAAGCAGACGCATGGTATATACATTTTGCACTTGGAGAGGGATGCATTAAAAAAATGTGCGATAGAATACCATTCACTCTTCCATACATTGGGTTCGGTCGAGTTTTAAAAAATAAAAAAATTAAATATTACAAAAGTAAAAACTTTTTCAGGAGGATAAAATAATGGGATCAAGTTCAGAAACAATTTATATGCCACCGGAAACAATTGATTATGGCGAATCAATGCGAGATGCGTTGCAAGCACAAGTTGATATGGCAGAGCAACTATATCGAGCAGAGGCAGATTCATCATATGGTAGACCTGCTTATAGTCGATTAGAACAGAAGATCGCAAAAAATGCAATGATTGGTGAGCGTAAGCAAGTCGATCAAGATGGTTATGTTGTTGCAGACACAAAGAATTTTGATAAAAATAAATTTGTTCAATTTGAAAGCCAAAAGGATGCAATATTAGCCAAGGCACGGGAAATTGATCCATCCCTTGGGGTATATGAAAAAATCCTAAAGGGTCAAGATGCAGACGGAACATGGTGGGAAAATGCACACAATCAGGGTTTTACTTATGGAAGTGAGGACGAAAAAAATATTGTGGGTCGATGGAACATGTGGAGGGCAGAACATAAGGCAAACACAGGACAGGATATCGTCACTCCGGAATCAGGAAAAAATGCCCCATATTACGAGCGAGGAAACACAAGTAATATTGCTGACCCTGAATCAGGAATAGTTCGTGAGTATGTTGGCAAAGAGTCAGCAGGGAAAGAAGTTTATAGTGGTGGAATCACAGAGTTAGTAGGTGGTCGGCAACAGACTGAATATTTTAATGAGGATGGAACTAAAACTACTAGACAAGCAGGGTTTGATGAAAACGGAGAATTCCTTGGCGCTCAAAAATTTGAACAAGATTTAAGGCAACGGGAACAAAGGAGCACAATTGCCAATGAATTGGGATTGGTTGGCGAATATGGACAGCAAGCGACTGATCTTTATCGTCAACAGGGAGGCATTCAAGATGCCCTTGATGAAACTGAAAGACTTGGTCAGATGTCTGCAATTCCAAGGTATCAATCAAATGATATTTTTGGCTTAGTGGATAATCCGCAACCCACAATGCGACAAGGTCAACAGCAATTAGATTACGAGAATGCTGTTCAGGATTTAAGTAATTTTGAGGCAGATTATAATCAGCAAAAACAAATGTTTGGAGATGGATATCAAGCCAACACTTTGGATTGGGATAAGTCTGAAAGTTGGCAAAGTATGAAAAACGATTGGGCAGATAATGAGTGGGAAGGAAAACTTTATGCCTATGTTAATGATAAGCAAAAATTTGAAGAATCATCTACTAATAAAAGAAATGAATTACAAAATAGAATTAATCCTAAATCAAATAAAAGGGAGCAACCGGGAGGGGGTTATGGTCAAGGTTTCAGCGAGCGAATGCCTGAGCAGGGTGCAAACTTCTCTAAATCAAATCAACCAAGCTCAAGAGGTCTAAATCAACAAATGCTTGCACAAGCCCAACAAGGTATGCAAGCCGGAGGAAGACTTACCGCGAGAGAGTTAAGAACAGCACAACAAGGTGCTAGAATGGCATCATCCGCAAGAGGAAGAGGCAGAGATTTCTCAGGTGTTTTAGCAGAATTAAATTTTGGTGAACAAGCATCAAGAGCAAGAGAAACGCAAAGACAGAATTTTGCCGGACAAGTCATGAACACCCAAATGGGATTAATGGACAGGTCAATATCCCAAAAGCAAATTAATGATCAATTATATCAGCAGGGATTACAAATGGATCGTGGATATGCAACTCAGCGAGTTGGGCTTGAGACAGCAACTTCCGCAGACCCATTTCAAGCGATTTTAGGCAGACCCTCCGGAGTTCAAAATCAAGCAGGGCAAGCTGTTTACGGAAATGCATATGCCGGAGTCGGAGCAAGTCCACAACTTTACAATCCGGCTCAAGGAGCGCAATTTGAGGCTAATCAGGCATCAGAGTTAAATAGTTATAACTCTGCATATGCCGGAGCCGAGGCAACGCGGAAAGCAGGGGAGTCTCAAATGTGGGGGAATATTATTGGAGGTGCCGTTGGAGGGGTCACCGGAGGTTTAACCAAAAAATATTTATAGTCATGGCATCACCATATTTTTCAAACATACAAGTCAATCGCGGAGACTATTCCGGTCTTCAGAGAGGTGCTGAAGCTCAGGCTAAAGCAATGGCACAAAATGGTGCAATAATTGGAGGAATGTTAAAAAACATTGGTAGTGCTTATTTTGAAAAGAAAGAAGCAGAAGCACTAGCAGATGACTTTATGCAGACAGAAGAATTCAGGAATATGGCTAAGTCTAAGAATATGTCTGACGAAGAAATAAATGCTATACAGATGTCACCGGAGTATCGAGCTAAAGAAGGGCAAAAATTCTTAAAGGATGCCGGAGGGGTTCAAGAAGCAATGAAAAAATACCGAGAAGGTATAAAATTTAAACAAGAGTTTGAAGTCAATGAAGCTCGAAAAAACCAAATACAACAGCAGACAAATTTAATTCAAAATCAGAATAAGCAATTAGAACTTCAAACAAATTTATCCAACGCAAAGAATGCTTACTTAACATGGAGTAGTGATCCTAAAAATAAAGATGTTACTCCGGTAACAAGGTCACAGGAATATTTAAAATATGTTAAGGAGCAGGGAGGTGATGTTAGTTTAGCCACTCGGTCTGTTCAAGAGGTAAATAAGGCAATGGGGCTTGGAAGATATAACTCTGCTCTCTTACCTACCATTAAACAGGGCATGATGAAGACTGAGGGTGATGGCACTCAGCTTGAAGAATTAAACTTTTTATCGCAGAGTGAAATGCAAAATGCCGTTGATTCTGTAATTACAAATTTAAATTTACCACAGGAGCAAATTGATGCATTAACTAAGCAATTAGAATCATTGGTTGTGCCTGATGGGGGAGTTCGGAAGACAGCAAATGAAATAGCTGAGTTAGTTGGATTTGGTGAATTTAAGCAAGTCATGGATAGCATGGGTGACCTCCGGCAAACTGACTTATTGATAAATAATGCTTTAGCCTATGTGATGAAAAATCCTAATGACCCTGAAGGTCTAAAAGAGTATTTTGTAGGAAACCCTGTGAGTGCATCAGTAGCATTAATTAAGTTAGCTAAATTAGCGCAAGGTGCAGGGGTTTTATCAAATCAGGATGTTAATCGAATTCAGGGGTCACAAACTTTTTACGAAAATGTAAATAGATGGTATGACAAAAAAATTGGTAGTGAATATAAAGTAACATCAAAAGACATAGGAGAAGGTGGACAATTTCATAAATTAATAAACCCTGCTACTTCAAAACCCTACGAAGCAGGGGAGATTGTTCAATATGGAGGAGGTGAGATTACCGCAAATGATTTACTTTTTATGAAGGATGTAATGGGAGCATTACAAGGTAAGTTTATGTCTGACACGAATAAATATGTGCCAAGAATTTTTAAAGGAGTTCAAGATCAATATGGTGGATTAACCCTTGGTGAAATTGATACACAACTAGGTGGGATTTCTGAGTTTATGCAGGGTGGAATTGAAAGCTTATATAAAAACCAAGCTGTTCCAATGGAGAGGGATATTGCCCATGCTCGAAATGCGATTAAGAAAGGAATGTCTAAGGAAGAATTTTTATCAAAAATTGTAATAGATACTCCTGAGAAATCTCGGAGAGCAAATAGTGCATTTGGTATTGCAGGGAATCAGTTGTGGGAAAATGGAGAATTAACACTTAATGAATTTGAAGCTGTTGAGGCAAGTGCCGGAGAGATGATGCAAGGCTTTACCGGAAATGAAAAACCTCTTAATGAAAAAGAGTTAAGGGAAACAGCAACTCAGAATTACAACAAACAGGTCGATAATATTTTAAAAGACATTGAAAATAATGTATCCAAAAGAGCAGAGAATGCCGAGAACGGACGGATTACAATGGGAGTAGTAGCAGGGGTTTCCGCAGGGACATCTGCAACCGGATATTTTTCAAATAAAGCAGAAAATTCACTAAACCAAAATCGAATTATTCGTGAAGATATAAAAGGGAAAGACAGAATTAGGTTCGATAGTATGGATTCAGGTATGACATCTAAGCAAAAATATAATCAGATGTTATCCGAGAAATTAGACAATCCAAAAGAATTAACAAAACAGGCAAAGCTTGTTGGTATCGATCCAAACGACACAAAGAAATTTGGTTTTGGTAAAAAGGGAGAAGCTAAATTAAAGAAAGCTGTTACAAAAAAACTTGATCAACAGGTTGCCGACAAGGCAACCAAAGTACTTGGTAAATCATTTATAAAAAAAGCAGGATTATCTTTAGTGGGAGGATTGGTTTCAGGTGGTATTGGTTGGGCAATCGGAACCATTGATATGCTAAGTGATGTAGGTGAAATTCGGGATCAAGAGTATGATGCGAAGATTGATGAATTAAAGTCAATGCAATCAACATTGTCAGGTAAGGAACTAGAACTAAATAAGGCATTAGTCGCTAAACTGAACTACCAAAAAAATAATTTTTTGGAGACAGCAAACGAAGCAACCTCGTATGAAAAGCGATACAATTTTGGAAGATGATTGATTATTCAAAACTAGAAGAGAGTCTTAAAGAGTCAGATGAGATAGACTACAAAACTGAGACCATAACTCCGGAGGATAGGGAAAAGGAATACTTCATTCAGGATTGGATGAGGAGAGAAAATCGTGGTTATGGTGAAGCAATATGGGAATATGCAAAAGCTGTTCCTGAAGGTCTTCGCAATTTAGTGACTGAGGAAATTCCACAAGCTTGGAATGGCAAGTCCATGACTATGTCTATGCTAGGTTTGGGTGACAAGGATGGAGATATGGCAGACGCATGGGGAAGCTTTATCGGAAGTTCTGAACTAGGTGCTAGAGACTCTTATAATGCCTACAAGGCAATAGTCGGTAATATTAAAGATCATTTTAATTCTGAGCTAAGTTTAGAGCAAAGGGCAGAAAGGGCATGGGGTCGGCATAAACATCAAATGAATTATTTCAATGATGCTAGGGAAGCTTTTATAAAAGCGACTACCAATCAATTCCAAAACAAGGTTTCATTTTTAGCAGACTTTACTGATGCCACAAATTTATTACCATCAGCAATCGCGTTGAAAGGTGGATCAAAAATGGTCAGGAAAGGCTTGAAGCAATCTGCTAAAGCATCTGCATTCGCGTTAAAAGGTGTTGGTGATGGATTGTTAAAAACTAGTGATGTTTTAGGTCTGCCCAAAAAACTTTCAGACAATGCAAAAATTGGAGGAGGATATTCTGTTCTTCAGGGTGCATCAATTGCCGGAACTCTAGGTGGAATTACTACTCCCATTGTAGCCCCAATCGCATCGGCTATTTCTTTTTCTTATGCCGGAGAGGTCTTGGCAAAAATTGCCGGAAAGACAGGCAGGGAACTTGGGGAAATCGCAAGTATATTTTCTCAACCTTCTTCACATTCTAGATTTTTACATCGTCTTGCAACAAGTGACAAAGTGAGCAAAGCAACTCGCAAAACAGCAACAGCTTTGTACAACATGAAGGGAACTCAAATGTATGATATTGCATTTGATTCTTTTGTTGCAGGATTGGGAGCAGGGGCAATGCAAATAGCAATGGAGGGACTACAGGGTAAGTCTGCGGAGGAAGTTGGATATGCTACCGGTATGGGCATGGGATTGGGTAGTCCTGTTGGTGCTATTGGTGGGCAGAGGGGATCAGGAAAATCTCGTTCAGCTTTTAACCAAGATGGATCACTTTCTGAGCGTTCGCAGACCGGAGTTGATAATTATATCGCAAAGAAAAAACAGCAGGGAAATAGAGAAACTGCTGAAGCGATTAAAGGTTTGGATGATATGTCCAAAGTCGCACTTACTACACTCGATGAATTAGCCGGACTTGGTAATTTTCGGATGGAACTTGTAAGTGATGATTTTGCAAGAGAAGCAATAAATAAAAATCGATCACCGGACATCAAAGTTCCTAAAGTTAAAGAAGGTAAAGTACCTCCGGCTTTCTACGATGGCAAATCTAGAACAATTTATATAAATGAAAAATATATAAAAGAAGGAACTAAGATAGCGTCCCAAAAATTTCTTCATGAACATGGGCATCATGCGATGAAAGAATTACTTGGTTCAGCACCGATGACTCGCAGGGCAATCTTAGAAAAATACCAAGATGACAATGGTGTTGAATTTATTTACACCGATGAGAATGGAAAAAATTTAGGAGGTGTTAAGGTTAACAAAGAGGCATTTCAATTTGCCAAGGATTATGCAATGGCAATTATGCCAAGTATACCTGAATACGCTCATCAACTTGGCTTTACCGGACAATTGGACGATAAGGGAAATCTTGTTGATGTAAATTATAATGGCAAGGGTGATGCCGGATTATTATCTGAGGAAATTGGAGCCGAGCAATGGAGCCTAGCAACTCAGGAAAATCCAAATGCTTTCGCTAATATGAACAAAGGCATTCGTCATTCTTTGTTTGACGCGATGAAGACTGCATTAACTAAAATGGGAGTCCTTGACCCCAAGACTGAAAAACATGCTAAGTCCATAATTTCTGAGGCAATGTTGTCGAACGATAAGGTTAAGAAAGTTTTTAATAATTACACAAAAGAAAAACAAAAGCATTTAGCTCAACGAGCAGAAGATATCGAGACCGGAAGAAAACACGCTCCTGAAGATGGACAAACTGCAAATGAAAGATTCACTCAGTTGTTTGGGGGTATTGGTGTTAACATGGCACTCGCGTCCCATTTCCATGTAAAAGACTCAACTCAATACAATCAACTTCTAGAAGCAGATGCACTTCGTAGTAAAGAAGGGGAAGCAGGGAAGTTCACCGGAATTGGAAAAGGGAACGAAGGTAAAAATTTACATTGGAAGACTCGTCAAGTTTTTGGAATGTCAGGCAAATATAATAATGCTGTGACCTCTGTTATTGATATGATCCAATCGGCAATTGACAAAAGACAAATGCTGAAATTTGGATATCGTTCAGCGTCATGGAAAAATCGATCAGATTACAATCCCTTCTTTGAAAGAAGCGTCACTCCTTATGCTTGGCAAATAAGCCCTAAAAAGCCTTACACTCGCATGGGTAGAACTATCTATCCCAACTTGAAGGTAATGGCATATGATGCCGACATTGTTGAAAATAACATAGAAATAATGGCACATGCCGGATTGCTACCGGATGGAATAAGTGTAGATGATTTTAAAATGAATTTTGCTGAACATGCACAATCTGTTTTAAGCGAAAGCACAGATGAAGGACAGATTAATCCATTGGGTAAAGGAGAAAATGAACTTTATGTTATGGCAATGGGCATGAAGGAGTCAGGTGAACGAATTGTTGATCCAAATAGAAACGAATGGTTCTCTGATCCGGAGCGTAATAAAATGAAAAACGCTTTCAAAAGTTATGATGTTTCTGCACTTGCCGGATTGAATACTGAAAACCGGAGTGGGTATGCATACGATTACAAAAATGCAAAGTTTAATTACATGCCGATGCTATCCGGACAGGGAAGTGAAAATTCAACTATTCCATCACAAGGCAGAAAGAAATATGTCACATCAAATAGAACAAATGGATTTATCGCATTACCATCTTCGTTTGATAGGTATACTAATGATGAAATAGAAACCATCCTCAGAGACCCTGATTCTGATTTTAATATTGATGGTGAAAGTTTAAATGAATCGTTGATTGAGTGGGCATTAAATCCACATGAAGATAATCAAAATCAGGTCGATAGAATTGGATCATTTTTAATTGGTGCAACTAAAGGAAATCAAGATATATTTGCCACTCAGAAAATTGATTTTGGACTTGGCATGGAACCTCCTATTGATCTTGAATCTAATGGTCAAGCAAGGATAGATTGGAAGAGAGATAGTTACGAAGCTTTAGGAAACGAGTTGGAACAAGTGCTTTCAAATTATGATGGCATTAAAGTAGAATTAGATTCAGGATTTAATTTAAGTCAGGTTTCAGATATTGATGGAAATCAGTTGGTGACTGAGGATCAAATTATTGATGACTTTGGAATCACCTATAAAATTACTGACAGCAATACTGAAGCTAAAATGAAGGATGGTTGGAAGGGTGGAGCCTCATTCAAAATAAACATTATCAATGAAAGGCAAAACCAAGATTTCCCATTTGTAATCCGGCTCGATACAACTGATTTAGGTAAAGAGGGAACAGGTCAATTTGGAAGTGTTTTTTCAGGAAAGAAAATTTATCAGGCATTGTATGATTTTGCAGATCAGGTTGGCATTCCAATTGTTCACTTAGATTTAACTAGCGTAAATGATCTAAGGACAGCAAGTGCAAGATTATCACAACTTTTAAAAAGTAAAAATAAAGACCACATCAGTTTTCATAAGACTAAAAGAGGGGAATATAAATTTAATCAAAGGGACTACACAGATGAGGTTTTGGTGGACAGCACTAATTCTGATTCCTATGTCCGGCTTATTACAGCATTCGCCTTAAAGGAAAGAGATGAGGTTCGAGCTAGAATTGCCGAGGTTCATATGGATGATATAACATCTGATTTAGCCCAAGAACTTCAGGGTTTAAATGATCAAGATTCTACCTATACTGACTTGGAGTATTTTAATTTACTTGATGCATTTAGGTATGATTTTGATACCGGAAATTATTTAGCAATAGACCATCGAATCGGGCAGGGTAATGACATTGGAAAAGAGTATTTAGTTTTTCCTAAAGGAGATGCCACAAGATCAGAAACAAAAGAGTGGTATGAGAATCCACAGACGATGCATTTGATTCATCCGTTGATGCGGAGGTCAGCAGATAAAAACGATTTTGGATTAATAAAATATTTAAAAACTTATGGTGCATTGCAACTTGGCGTTGGGGAAACAAGTTTCAAGAGAGCAATAATTACAAACACGATTCTTCGAGCGACTGAAGGAAATGACATGTTTGCTAATGACCATAAACTAAAGACAAGCAATGAGACCTATCAGAGAAGAAATTTAGGTCAGGGGTTATTCTTTATGCCTGAACCTTCATGGAGTGCCGGAGTGAAAGATGGCAGACTTGAAATGGATGTGACCAACATGAGTCGAGCAGACATTGATCTTCTTATGGATGCCGATAAAGAGTTCCAAGAGAAAGGTTACAATAGTAAATATTTCAAAGAGTGGCATGAGGGTGGACTATTGACAAAAGAAGATTCACCTGAGCCGATAGTGTTAGTTCATGGACATTCAGGTATGATGACTGAGCGTGGAAATTTTAGAGAAGATATAGGAGAGCAAAGACATCGGTATGGTTCACTTCAAGCTTTCTTTACTGACAGGGATGATAGGGCAGGGGGAATAGGAATGAGTTCTCCCCAAGAAGACGAGTCCACTTTTGTTATCAAGGGTAAGAAAATGTGGGATACTAATAACCCTGAGCATCAAAATTTAATTAGCGAATGGTGGGCAGAAATGCCACTTGAGGATAGGCAACAATATATTGGAACTTCTTTTAATGGAGTAAATATTACAGATGTCATTGATTCAGTAGTGTGGCAATGGAGAACTCATTCTCCTAGTTCTAGATATAGAAAAACAAAAATACCAACACTAGTTTCATACCTTACAGAATTATTTGAGGGTAATGAAATTTTAAATGATGGAACAAGTCGATTAGATACACCTGAAGGTCGATTCATGGAAAGTATAATGGATCAAAGTTTTAAGGAAAAGCTAAACAAAGTATTTATATCAGGTCGTAGAGGTGAGGATTATGATTTGGCTAATCTTCCACCAAAAGCAATGGAAGAAATCGTGATGCAGGGATATCATGAAAAGGGTCTTAATTGGAATATGTTTGAAAGTCCCTCAAGCGTGGCAACAAATCTTAGTGACCCATCTAAGACTACTGATAATTCAATTAATACATACCTGTATAAAAAACATGGATTTGATTTATTTAAAATGCATGAAGAATATGGAGGTAGAACTTATGCTGTTGTTGACGCAAAATCACAGACTAAAGTTTGGGGAGATACGGGTGACTTAAAAAGACAGGAATTCACATTCCGAAACGAGGGTGTAATTCTTGCAATGCCATACACCATGTTGACGGATGAAACTGCTCAACACTTTGATAATTTAATCGAGGATATGAAAAAAAATCCTTATGGATTCACGATTGATCAAAGTAATCTTATTCATGCGAAAACCGGATATGTTGTAGCACCTGAAAAAGAAACAGAATTTATTATTCCAATTCAGGAAATGAACCGGACTGCATTATGGAATTATATTAAAACTCATGCTCATCGATTTAAAAAAGATGGGGCGCATATCGGGGGATGGTTAAATGATGAGCGAGGCTTTATGCTCGATGTCGCATTCCCTGTTAACAACTACCTAGATGCTGTAAGAATGGCAATATGGGGTGACCAAGATTCAATCTATGATATCGACACAAAAACAGAAATTAAAACAAGGAAAGATAACGGGGAACAATCAGTACCTGAAAACTTCCCCTTCACAACAGAAGAAGTCAAAGAACAAGCACCTGAAGATGCTCTTGCCTTTGCAGATGCGAGATGGAGAAACAAGGGAGCAATTCGCCACGAGAGCATTGAATCTGATCGTGGACAGATATCAGATGGGGTAAGAAAATCTATGCTGAATTCGTTGATGTTCATGCCAAGCGTTCCGAGCGAGGTAATGAGCAAAGATACGAAAATGAGTTTCCCAATGTTAAGTTATGATAATGACAAAACAGAAATTCAATTGACAAAAAATTCAAAAGATTGGACTCAGTCTCATTGGGATCAATATTTTGCAGACAATGCACTCGCGGATAACCTAATGAAAAAATTAGGAAAGCGATATGCGACTCCGGAAAATTGGGAAAAGATTCATCAACTTAGATTAAATTCTGTAAGTAGTTTTGACATCCCTGCACCTCCTACAAAATTCCTAGATTATGTAAATGACATTGACCAATTGATCGGATGGTTAGACAGCACAATGGCAACTAATCCTGAATTTATAGAATTAGCTAAAGAAGGGTATGAGAGTGCGAAAGAACTGCATGACATTGTTAAGCCTCCGGAAATGATAGCACAGAGTTTTATATGGGGTTTACTTAGCCGGATGCTTGATCCTTACAATCAGGAAGCAGGTTGGCTTAGGACAACAAACTATAAGCCAATGTGGAATGCCATCTTCCAATCCATTGATGGGAATTATGAAATGGAGAAGGGTACATTTTATGATATGAGTGCGGTTGCCGATGAAAAATATGGAGCCGGATGGAGATCGCAAAAAGGGTACAAAGATTTTGATGTAAAAATTGGAGAACTTGAATCAGAGATCGAGCCAACTAAAATTGATTATCGAGCATTAGCTGAATCTAGTCCACTTTATCGGGAAGCAGTTTCATTAGGTGAGTTGCCGAAATTAAAGTTAAATAAATTACGGACTCGCATAGTTAATAAGCTGAAGAAAAAAGAAAAGAAAAGAGTCGATAAAATTAAAGATAGAATTAAGGTAATTGGAAAACAGAAAAAAGCTTACATCGACTCAAGAATTAAAAAGTTACCAAAAAAAGAAAGGGTTGCTTTAGCTTCCGAAGCTGAACGAAGAAACATCGAGGATCAACCGGATACATTTACTGACATCGTTGCCAATATGTTTAACGATCAAAAGAGTCCGGTATCAGCAGGGAATAATGCCAAGCAAAATATTCAGGCAATCCATGACATGCTTGTTAAGTGGAATGGTCGATGGAAAGAATTGACGGGAATCTTCAATGACAAGTCTTTAAATGGTCAGCAAATCCGCGAGAAGATGTGGTCAACAGGTTTCCTTGGAGCCGGAGTGAAGGACAAAGTAACATCATTTGTTATCGCTTTAATGGCAGACCCAAATGTTGTGATCATGGATAGATGGCAATTCGTGAATGTGTGGGAACACCAAATCCAAGGTGCAGTTCAAGACAGACTGCAAAAAGTAAATGAGATTATTGCTGATCCGGAAGCTTCAAAAACTGCTAAGGAATTTGCTGAGAAGCAGAAAAAAGAATATGTGAAATTTGGGGTCAGTCCATATCGAGTGGATGCCAAGGGTGTACCGGAAGACAGATCAGGTTATTATAAAACTATCGGATCACAATTAGATGATCCTGTCGAACATGCTATGTACCGGACATTAGAATATATGTTCTCTGATCTAGCAAAACAGGTTGGAAAGAAAAGAAAAGATTACGCTTGGATTGATTCCGCATTTGCTATGCATTGGGTCACTTGGAATATGATCAAGAAGGAAGCTGTTGGTCATTCTAGTTTTGATATTTTAGGGGAGTTAGCTATTGCCGGAAAGTTCCCTGCTACTGAAGCAGACAGAGATGCTTTTGTTGATGACTTTATGGGCAGACCAAAATATACTGAAAAAAATGAGCGATTACCTAAACAAGAAAAAACAAGAAGGACGAGATTCGTCCAAGATGCCTACGGAAAACCAATTGAAGAAATCAAAGAAACCAATCTCGAAGGAGAAGAAAACATCTACTTCAAGGGAGTATGAGATTCCACCACTTCATCCGGCATTCGCGAAAGCAATGATGATGTTTGGTGGAGCAATGTCCGGTAAAGGTGGAGAGGGTGACGAGGAAGAATAATTTATGAGCGAAGAAAAAAAAGAAATTAAAAAGGAAAAGAAAGAAAAGAAAACTAAAGCCGAGGCTCCGGTCTACACCGGAAATAATCATCGAGCTAGAAGATTGAAGCGATAGTTTTTATGACACGGACTCCTAATTTTTTTGTTGTAACTTGCTTAATATAATATATTATGCATATTATGAACAACGCAAAAGGATTACAATTCACTATTAAAAACGCAGACTTTATCGAGTCGGAATACAAGTATGTTATTACTTATCAACCATTCACTGCACGAGGTAAGCTGTTAGGCAAGCCAAGTAATTCGGCATGGACAAAAACATTTGTAGAAGCAATTGAATGTGCTAGACGATCAGTAACTGATATCTTTGATACCATCGTTATCGATTGGAGAAATATTGAGTTCGATGAAACTCATACTCCGGATGGCAGACTTGAATTCAAAATTAACTAAGAAAGGAAACTAAGAAAATGAGTACAACTTTAAAAGATCGTCTAAAAGACAAAGGTTACACTAAAGCAATAAAATATTCGATTAAGCCAATCATTGATGAAATCAAGCAATTAAAAGGTTCATTGGAGTGGGCAAGCAAAAGACTTCTTAATGCTGATAAGAACCCCATAGACTTAGCTCATGTTTCTTCAGAATTAAAAAAAATAGGAACAGATATTGTAGAGAAAGAAAAGCAATTAGATGTTGCAGTAAGAACTTTACTATATGCTGTTGATGACAATGAAGAAATATCTGATTTCGTAAATAATTGGATAAAGCTAGAAACTAAATTTATTTATGCTCCTTTATTTGGAGATAAAGATTTTAGAGAATAAAAAAATCCGGAAAATATAAAAATCACATCCTTTATAATATTATGAACATTAAAATACATAAAAACAATTGTGGCTCATGGGACTTGTATCGAGTCGAAGCAGGGGCAGAATATTTTATTCAAAACTGCAAAACTAAAAAGCAAGCGATTGTAGCAAAAAGGCTTCACATCCATGCAGATAAAAATCCTGAATTATATACTAAAATATTAAATAGCGGAGAGTAAGAAAATGAAATTAAGAACAGCAATTCGTAAGGCTAAGACTATTGAATTAGTCACAATTATAAATCAAGGTGGAGGGTATCCATTAAAGATTACTAAAGCACAGGCATTAGAGATTTGTAAGGAAGCTGAAATATTGGATAACAAATTTCAGGAAGCTGAAGATGCATGGGTCAATGAGGATGGCAAGATTGTAGCCACTCTAGATCATGGAGTTCTCCTGATTGGTTAATCTTTATGACACAACCTTTTTTTTATTTCTTGCTTTTTATATAATAATAAACATACTGATACTTATGAACAAATTTAGAAATATCACATTATGGATTCAAAGTTACGATTGGAAAGGAAAGCATTATGATCATGGTGCTTTGTTTGACATCAAAGGTGATGAGATCAAAACTTTAAATACTGATATTAATCAAGATCAGTTTCTACAATTAACAGGATTAGAAAAACTAGATATAAAGTTTGATGAATGGTATCCAATTTATGTCGATAAATATGAGGATGAAGCTCAAGAGGTTTCCGGTAAACACGATATTGCCAACGGAGATGAGTGGACTGCATATAAAGTTTCATCTATTGCAGACTTGTTTATATTGGGCTTAGTTGAGGAGGTTAATTTTACTCAAATAAAAAAAATTCTGTCTGAGCGATTTAAAAAAGCACTTCAATGGTGTAGGAATCAAAGATATCGTGATCGTGAGTTTAGAAATTATTGGAAAGGGTTTTTTCATGGAAGTGGATATTTAATAAGTGTGTTTGGTGAAGATAGTAATGATGATCTGTACAGAGATTGGTCTTATGGCGCGTTCCGCAAAAAAGATATTACTTATGCATTAGATAGTGCTAGTGAACAGGGAGAACCATATGAAATTATAGTTGGACAAGATGTTTATGGCAGAACAAATGAAGGATATGAATATAGCGAAAGCGAGAGAGTGGATTGGGATGAAGCGGATGCCACTATCACATTTTTCGTAAAAGATAGAAAATTCTTTATCG
>Ga0222719_10000379_pt1 | contig 44331 bp, 38 predicted proteins | sample C33_34DmetaG_FD_165039 | JGI IMG/M metagenome (GOLD analysis project Ga0222719, IMG submission 165039) | Estuarine water microbial communities from San Francisco Bay, California, United States - C33_34D | ecosystem: Environmental > Aquatic > Marine > Unclassified | place: USA: California... | reverse complement strand
TTTTGATCGGCCTGAGCAAATACGCCTTCAATAGCATATTTCTTTTCGCCTTTTTCGTTTGCTTCAACAATAACTTCAAGATTGTTTTCTACGTATTCTGCTATTAACTTCATATCTTACCCGTCCGGATTAGTTATTTTACAAAACTTTACAGCAGCATTTGATGCATATACTACATCACCTGGAAGTTTTCTTATTAAGTGAATTTCATTAGGTGGTAATGTCATATAAACAGATTGACCTAATGCTGTTGCTGAATCTGCAACACCTACAGTGTATGCTGTTGTTGTATTAGTATTTACTGCTCTTACGTTAGTAGCAAGTGATACATTTACTCCAGTACCAGCAGAGTCACCGCTTGCAATTTCGCTTGTTAGTGGTTTGTATATGTTTGCCATTTACATCTCCGCTTGTTTTATAAAGGCTCTAGCCATTTTTTCTGCCTGAGCCTGGGTTAAATACTTATCTAACATGTCGCCGTCTATATGAGCATGAAACTTATTATCTGAACCCTTTCGTATTTCTACGTTATGAGTTCCGACTTTAACTTTCTTAACCAGTCTTCCGTGAGACTGACTACCCATTCTTCTAATTTCTGCGAATGTTTTCATATTAGTTATATTTATAATATCTTTGTCTTTAACTCTGATATTATCTCACTTATATTACCATACTGGTGATGATTGATATAATTTGTAATTGACTTAAAGCCTTTAAAACTCTCCCACTCTTTTCTTCCCAGTATAATGCAGTTAGTTCCATATTTTTCAAATTTTCTTAATATATTATATACTTTTTCATAATCTACAATAAAATTTTCTTCTGCTGTAGTGTGATAAAAAAATCTAAAAAATATCAACCAATCGTATTTCTTACCTTTATTAATTACAAAATTGTCTTTATTTGCTGACGTCATAGTATAATCTATGGTAGTGCCAAAGTATTCTCTTATTACTCTAAATGCACGAACGCCGTCAGTTATATTTGTATTGTCTAAGTATTCTGCTGTATGTATTGGATAATTGAAATGTTTACAAACGTATTCTAAGTATCCTCCTCCAGTCCCTATATTCAGTACACTTTCGGAGTTTATATTTAAAGCTTTTAAAGTATCATGTGTTACTAAAGCTTGTGCTAAGTGTGATCTATGTGTATTTGTAACTAAATATTGTATTTGTGAGTTCCAAGGTCTAAATCTTAATAGACCTGGATTACTTATTATATAGAGAAGATATTGTTCAGATAAGTCTTCTAAATTATTTAGAATCTTCGTCGGAAGTCTCTTCAGGTTCTTCATCATCTCCTGACGTATCTTCTTCTGTTCCGGTGTCATTATCATCTAGCTCTTCATCATCTAAATCAAATTCTTCGACTTCATCTACTTCAGCTTCAACTTCATCTGCAGCTGCCTCTGCTTCTGCATCTTCAAGATCGTCATTACTTACTTCACCAGCAACTAATTCTTCGTCTGGTTCAACTCCTACTTGAGGATCAAATATTTGACCAGCAATTTTAGTTCTAGCTTGATCTAATACATCTTGAAGTTTACTGTTTAACGCTCCATTAAACGCATCATTTGCTTTGTTAAAGTCTTTGTTTGCAATATTATCTATCATTTTAGCTAATGCTTCATTACTCATTATAATTCTCCTGGACCTTCGTCCTCATCATCTGTTGCAGTACCTATTTCCTGCTTTATTCTTTCAATTTCGTCGTCGTCTAACATAAGAATATTTTTCCATACCCACTGTTTAGAGTAGTATTCACCCACATATTGCTGAACTTGATCCATAGTTTGAAGTCTTTCCCTCATAATATCCATGTTCTTAAGTTCTACAAAGTGGTTATCCCTTTGATAGTCAACGATAATGTCGTTATACCAAGAATCCCAATCTTCTTCTGTAATAACACCTTTTAATAAAAGCTGCTTCTTAAGAATCTCTAAGAATAACATAGAAAATCTCTTACGTAGTCGATCAATGAATTTTTGGAATTTAATTTCGTCTCGTGTAATTTCTGTTGTTCTACCAAGTGAGAATTGAGCTTCTTGCTCTAATCTTTGCAGTGGAACATTCAGAGATCTATATAATTTTTTCTGGAAGTATATGATATCTTCAATGTTTCCAAGGTTCTCACCACCAGGCAGTGTAGAAACTTCTGTACCTCTACCACCTTCTCTTCGTGGCATCCAGAAGTCTTCCAACATTGACATGTGTTTTCTGTCGTCTTTTAGTTCACCAGTACCAGCATCATAAACTAGTTTATTTCTATACCTAGCCATGATGTCTTTCATATATTGTTCTGCCTTACCTCGTGGTAAGTTACCAACATCTACATAAAAGATTCTTCGTTCTGGTGCTCTTGCTAATCTGTATATAACAAGAGAATCTTCCATCATTCTTAACTGATTGATTGGTTTCAATGCTTTGTGAAGGAATGAAATAACTCTCTTCTTATTTTCATCCATTAGACCAGAAGTTACATAACTTACAGAGTCTAACGATAATCTAATACCGCTGTTTTGTTGTCCTGGTTTTTCTTGGAAGATATAAAACTCTGAAACTTTCTTAACAATTTCAGCTCCCGTTTTAGGATCTTTATCTTTCTTAACTTGTTTTACTTTACGTATTTTAGTTGAATCGATAACACGAATGTCTTGAATACCCTTCTTAGGTTGTGCTTCATCGACTACTAAGTGGTGGAATATTCTACCATCTACGTACCAGTTTCTAAATATATCGTGAGCGTTATCACTAAAATGAATCATATTCACGATATTTTCAAATTCTTCTCGCATCTTTTGTTTGATGCTATCAGGTGCCTTAACATTGTCAAGTATAAGATCAATTATTGATTTATTATCACCTGTAGTAATTGCTTCATTAACAATATCTTCAATAGCAGCATCTACTTCTGGGTGCATAGATACACCGCGATATTTCTTAATGAGTTGGACATTATCTTTTGCATCGCCTTCTTTATCAAAGTCGATATATTGTCCGTAGTGTGCCCCAGCAGCTGTTACATAACCTGAACCATCCTGGTCTTGAGGAGGTACAATAGATTGCAACTTTTCTTTATTTGTGCTTACTTTGGCTCCAGCTCTTCTGAGCTCAAAACCAAACATTTTTATTAAAGCATTATCATCTGCCATTTAATTTCCTCAGTTTTGGGGAGCCTCTTTATTGAAGCTCCCCATTATTACTTATACTGAAAATAAGTTCCTAAAATATTCAAATAATTTAGGTTGTTGTGTTTGACTCCCAGTATTGATACTGCCATGTGCAATCAAATACTTCAATTGCATCGTTATTCTCATAAGCCAAATCAATTTGACCGATTTGCTCTGGGAATGCACCACGGAAGTTATAAGTTTTTAGAACGGTTTCGTCTCGATCTAATTGTTCAACAATAAGATCAGCCTGATAGTCAGTTGGGTTTACAAGACCAACATTTGAACTATGAGCATTGATCGCATTTGACCATCTTTCTATAGCGTTACGTACATTGAAGTCAGTATCGTTATATACCTGAGTTACCCAAGGTTGAAAAGTACGTACACCCGCAACTTTAAGTTCCCTTCCTCTAAATGGTACAGGAATTGTACTCATTAAAGATTCGGGTAAAGTTGCAGCTCGTACTAAAAACGAGGTTAACTCTACATCACCTTCAGCAAAAGCTGGGTAATTGATGGTTACTTTGAACAGATTAGGACGAGCACCACCGCCTTTTATTTTAGCTTTAAAATCATCTACGCCTAAAATAGCCATGTTATTCTCCTATTAAACTGTTCCTGCTACTTCTTCAAAGTCAACACCTGATCTGACAGCTACAAAATTTAGAGTAATGTAGTTGACTGAACGTGCTGGCTTAATGAATATTGAAGCAACAAATTCGTTACGATCCACAACAGCAGCTGTGTTGTTAGTTGCATCACATACGACTCTGAAGTCTGTGATACCTCTCCTTCCTTTGATTTCTCTTAGGAATGGCTCAACAATATTCACGAACTCTGCTCGAGTAAACTCATCGTTAAACTCAAACATAACGTTTCGTGCAGCTTGGCTGATTGCCCTTTCAACTGCAAGGAATAATCTTCTTACATTGATTCTATCGAATGCAGAAGGTCTTGCAAGTTTAGTCTTATCACCAAATAGTAATACACCTTGTCCAGGAATATTTGCTATCGGGTTGACGCCCGCTTTGTATAGGGTGTCTCTTTGTGATTTATTTGGACTATATGCTAGAGCAGTTACACCTAGTAGATTACCTCTTCTCTGACCTGCAGGTGAGAACCATGGAGCAGCATTTAAGTCTGCAGCGGCCATAAGACCAGCAACAGATGATGCAGCAGGTACAAAGATATACTTATCGTTATATTTGTCATATACTTTTAAGTATTGGTTATCTACAACTAGATATGATGAATTTGTAAATGTATCAGCTGTTGTAACAGCATTAGTTACTGCAGTAGCTGCAGCCACATTTACGACATCATTTCTAGCAGGAGATGCAACAACAACACAGTCTTTCCGTGTTGAGCTAGCTATAGTTACAAGATCATTTACAACTGTTGTTTGATCAGCTCTAGCAGACATGCCAGGAGCAATCAAAAAGTCAACAGTAATATTTTCAACATCTTCAACCAAATCAAATCCAGTAGCAACTTCAGAAGTTGTAAGTGTGCCTGAAGCAGCTCCACCTGCTAATGAGGTAGATTTAGTAGCAGCTGTCTTAATTTGAGCAGCTGTTCTGCTTTGTGCAACTCTGAAGTCAACACCAGAAGATGCATTTGTGCCAGCATTTCCAGTGGTTAAATCACTGTCAAAACCAGCAAGATAGATGTATCCTGATCTGTTATTAATTACGTCTTTTACGTAGTTAGAAGTTCCATCGTCAGCTTTTGCATTTAATGCTAATGAAACATATGGGAAAGTTTCAAGTACTGTTCCAGCAGTACCAGAAATATCACCATCTTCATCGACAATAGCAACGTGAATTTCGTCATTAGTTGCTGATAGTCCTGAAGCAAAAGTTGATGTTCCTGGTGGTCCATCAAATGATGATTTATATGTCCATGTATTAAATACACCGTCTGAGTCAGAAGCAGATAATGATGCAATCTTAAGTGAGTTACCTAAGGTTCCAGCATATCTTGCAATGTAAGTCTGATTAGAATCACCAACACTTAATGTGTCAAAATGATCTTTATCTCTTACTTGGACTGCTACTCCTGATGAATCGGATGCATTTAATGCAGCTGCGGTGGCTTCTCTTACTACATATAAACTATTTGAATATCTTAGAAAATTCGCAGCAGCGAAATAATCTACGTTATTTGTAGTTGTTGGAGACCCAAATGCTTCAACCAAACCAGCTTCGTTGGCCACTAAGGTTGCGTTACGTATTGGACCCCAACTAAAATCCCCAACAAAAGCACCAGTTGAAGTTACGACATTAGGTACTACACCTGTAAGGTCGATTTCTTTAACGGTAATTGCAGGAGATGCTGATGGAGTAAAAAGTGCCATAATCGTCTCTCTCTAAAAGTTAATAATAAGTTTCTTCATAATAAGGTTTTCTTCTCAATACTTTTATTTATAATATACAATATTTATAGGTTTGTGTCCCAAATTGCCCAGTCTTCTCTCTCAATATCTACTTGAGGTTCTTCATCTAAACCATCATCTACAAACCCAAATGGCACTAAATCTTCTTCTATTTCTTGAGCTTCTTGCTCAAATAATAATTGTTTTAAATTAATTGCAGTAACTTCTTCAAAATAACTAGATGAAGCAAAGTATGCAAATAATACTAATCCCATAGCTAAGTCATCGTGAGTTCCATCGACTGCTCTATATGATTGGCCGTATTGTACAAATGTTGACATTTCATTAATTGTATCTTGGTCAACAAGTGTTAGTCTGTTTTGTTCTAATATATCTTTTATAGCTGTACATCCTAGTCTCTTAACTTTCCTAGACATTTCTATACCTAATTGTCCAGCTTTTACAGTTGATTGAACATGCATATTATCATATTCAAAATCATAATAGAGTCCATTACATACTATCATTCCCTGATCGTTTGATTCTATTACGACATAAGCGTTGTTATAAGAAACAGCGTACTTATATATAATATCTGGAAAGAGCATAGGAGAGATATTGTTGTTGCGATATACTGCTACTTGACGCCATGGCGCTGTAGATATGTCAATCACGTTAAACGTGCTATAATCCTGTCCTCTTCCCTTTGAAACATCGACAGACATAATGTACTGATGTTTTTCCTTTGCCTCTTCATATAGTTTCAAGAGGCCATCTTCTCTTAACTCTGCTGGTGGCTGAGCTCTTAATTTTATTAGTGTGTCTGGATTAATCAGTGTATGAGCTGTACCAAAGAATGTATTTCCAAACTCTTGGTCAAACTGTAATTGAGACGTATTTGCAATTGTCTGTACTTTCCATTTATCGTCTCTTCCTGGTACATCCCACCAATCAACTCTAAAGGGTATAAACTCATTAATTCTTTGCTGTGAGCCTTCCCATATTTTATGAAACATATTACCCAAACCATTTGCAGTAGAGGTAATAATAACCTTAGTGTCTTTACCTGATGATACTACAGGATATGTAGATGTATAAAACTCTGCAGCTTTTTCAACAAATGCAAACTCATCGAGATATAGTAAGCTAACTGAGTAACCCCTAATAGAACTTGTTGATGTAGACGATGCTATAATTCTAGAATTATTACTAAACTCAATAGAACCTTTATTTAGTGTCTTACAACCTGGCTGTAAAAAGAATGGTATATTCTCCAACATAAGAGTAATACGACCAAGCATTTCTCTAGCCGTTGCTCCTTTGTTAGCTAAGATTGCAATTGTTTTTTCGGGATTAAAGAGTGCGTACCAGAGTAAGTATGCACAAGCAGAAATTGATTTACCAGACTGACGACATGCTAATACAATATTAAATCGATTATCGTTAAACTGATTAAACATGTTCTTTTGATAATCATATAACTCAAATGGAACTAAGCCTTCGTCTAACTGAATAATCTTTACATATTTTTCAGTAAAGTAAACAGGGTTATCCATGCACTTCTTATATTCAAGTACTTGGTCTCGTGTCCAATCTTGAGTAACACCGTCACGCTTGACATTAATGTTACCTAGATATGTTTCAGTCTTCTGTGGTTGGAGTGACATCTATTTCTTTCTCTTGTTTTAAAAACTTTTGTAGTTCTGATGTAGAGCCAAGAAAGATGTTATTCTGAGTCATTCTTTTGATTTCTTCTTGTTGAGGTTTGGATAACTCTTTGTCCTTTTTATTTAAGTCCATGAGTTTATCATTGATTTCAGATATTTGCTTCATCATATTTGATAAAACTTCAAAAGCACGAGGATGTTCGGATTCCCTAGCAACCTCTATCATCACATCAAGACTTTCTTTTCCTCGTTCTAATAACTCGTAATAAGTCTTTCTTGAATAATTATAGTCATCATCTAAATTTTTTTCACGTTGTTTATCTTTCAACGATACAATTTTCTTATCTGTCATAATTAAGCACTATCTACAGCAAGTGTAATAGTCTCCGTAAATCCATAATCACTATCAGCATTTACTAATAGAGCATCCGGTACTACTGTTAATGTCTCTAATAGTTGATCTGAGTCAACACCAGGTGTGTTTGCGCTTGGTGCAATATTATATATCTTGTTTGTAGTCTTACGAATAATCTTACCACCACTGCCGTAATTACCATGAAAATTGATTTTCATCTCAAAATCCAAGGTGTATATAATTGTTCTTCTTGATTCTACTGTTCCTTCGTAATCATCTAAAAATGATACGCCATTTAATACTAATGGAACATCTTCTAAGTAATCTGCAAAGTCGCTAAATGGTTTTACAGTTAAAGTATATTGAGGATTAAAATAAGGAAGTATTTGCTCAACGATTTGTAATCCATCATCCTGTGTTTTAGCGTAAGCATTTAATTGAAATTGTATATTATAAGGAACTCCAGCATAAATTTTATATCTGTTTACTACACTATCGGCTACAGCCCTAGATAAACTTTGTGTTTTAGATAATTGTCTTGATGGATCATATGTCATTGAAATAATTTCAAACGATAATCTAGGTAATTTAACTGCAACTTGTCTTTCATATTGCTCACCTCGATCCATTTGGTTTATTCTTTCAATAACTTTAGATCTATTAGCATAAGCTAATGGAACTTTAACCTGGCTTACAACATCACCACTAGAGTTTTTTCTTAACACATATATGTTGTTAAACAATGAGCCAAACATAGCTACTGCTTTTCTTACTCTTTGATGATAAAAATGACTAAACATTACTCAGGATCTCCAAATGGATTACCTTCACTAAAGTCTATAAATCCATCTTCAAATGCATCGAACTCATCTGCCTGAGTTGATTGCATAATGTTTTGTTGTTCTGTTACAGCAGTAACTCTTGCTATAGCCGTAGATGTTTGTCCTACAACCTGCAATCCAGTTGTTGGTAAATGGAATTTACCATCGTTTGCACCAACATGAACTAAGTGAAGTGTTAAGTCTGAGTCTGTAAATGGCCGTGATACCTCACCCTGTATAATTGTACCATCAGATAATGTTTGATGTACAATCTCTCCATTTTGGAATATAAGTGAGCTAGATCCAACATTACCATCTGAGTCAACAGTAAGTAAATATTTGTAAGCAAACTGATCTTCCATTTCTCGTAATCTTTCAGTTTCACCGATCTGAACATCAAAGTCTTCATCATTGTATTCAAATAGATCGCATTGCATTCTAAATACAGGAAGATTTCTTAATTGATAGAATGGACTCTCATCTTCTACTTTACTAATTTTAAATATAGAACCAGATAGAGGAAGATAAATTAAATCTCCTTCTTTAGGCCTATAATATTCTATGATACTATCTGGATCAAATTTATTGGTTAATCTGTTACCAATCTGGTTTTTAAATCTTCTACGTGAGCAAATAAACGTTGCTTGATCTCGTATTTCTACACCAAACTTTGTAAATAAATCTCCATCTCCATCAAATCCTTCAACATTTTCTATGTACATTTCTAAACGATAAGCACTACCATAACGAGATGGAATATCGTCTTTGAATATAGAGTCTTGATTTACAATTTCTCTAGGAAGATAATAAATGTCTTGACCATAAGTTTTCAAAGACTCGATAACAATATCTTCGTATAGATTTTGCTCAGACCTTCGGCCTTGTTGAAAATATGGATTTTGCATTTATTATCCTACGAAAAAGTCTGGTGGAAGTTCGTGCTCTAATCTAATTACTTCTCTGAGCCTCTCAAGGTCTGCAGTAGCATCGTCATACAGCTGACGTCCGTTTAGCTGAACGCCACCAGGTAATGTCATTCCTTCAAATTTAATTAAGTTTTGACCCCACTGCTGTTTAATCAAAGCAGTAGTATAATCTTTCAACCAACGATCATTCCAGATACTACTATTACTATCTTCACTTATAATTTGATAAACTTCTGCGACGATATAATCACCAGCCTTTATATCTTCGTCTTTGAAATCACCAAATATGTAGAGTCTATTTTCTCTTCTTGAAAATTGCACTTGAGGAGTACCATTTAATTTCATATCAAGCAATGACAGATATTGTTGCATCTGCTCGTAATACGCTAAATCACCAGCATAGTTCTGGAGATCAGCAATATCATTTAACATCATCTGATATTTAATATCAAAGAAGTTGAATGAAGTATTAAATGTGCTTGATATTGGAAATAGCTTAGAAACAAATATAATTTCACTTGATAATGTGATATATTCGTTTGCTACATCGGCTGCGGTTATTAGATGCTTAAGATAAATCTTTTTAGTGGCGTCACTGTGATAGTCTCTATAATATATTAATGCATCGTCGACTTTATCTTGCAACTGATCTTCATCGACATTGATCTCAATTACAGGTTCACCCAGCCTTCTTAAGCTATAATCTATTAGTTGTTGTCTAGTTGCTGGTGTTGCCATGTTTAGTCCTCATGTTATATCTTTATTTATAACAAAAATGGATTAAACTTCGTGCGTTCCATTGAACATTGGGTGATTAAATTCATCTTTACCTGGTGATGACCAAACATGAAGTGGTAAAACAACTAATGACTTTTCATGTGTAATAAAGTGATGAGGTACCATTTTATCTAATATAAGTGTATCACCTTCTTCTAAAGGCATGCTATGATTCTTTACTTTTGTTCCATAGATACATTCACCATAACCTTGATACACATAAACTATTCTAGCCGTTGAGTGTATATGGTGAGCTTGCTCTGATGAGTGAGGTGGCATGTGTAACATTTGAAATGTAGGATCACCAACTCTTATAGGTGGTAATAACTGAGTTGTAGCACATCCATCAATATAGGGTAAAGTTGCCCAGTGATTTATTTGACAACTTCTATCAAATGGAGTATAACCTTTTATAATAACTCCACATTGATCTATTGTGATATTTTTATTAACTGCAGTTTTTACTGTATCACCTTCAACATACCATAATGATTCATCTGAACCAACAGGTACTGTATGTTTACCAATGAATACTTTATAAGAATACAAATCATTTGTATCACTTACAACAGTTGTCATTTCATCTTTTGAATATTTTACTATGTTCATATGTATTTTACCTGGCATAACGAGCCAATTTTTCTTTTATTCATGGCCCATGTTTGATCTCCGCCTTTACCCATTATATATTCTCGCATTGGCTGTTTATATACATACTGAGACTGATAGCTTGCATTTTTTTCAAAATTTTGCATAGACCACAATTGAAATTCTTTTGTGTTAAAGAAGTGATCACAATTACCAAATAATGGAGATAGTCTCCAAAGTGAACCCATTCTTAATAATACATTTTGGTATTTACATGTAAAATTAACTGCCCATGTCCATTCACCAAAACTTATTCGGTGCTCAGGTTTATTTAGGAAGTTTTTAATTGTTGGTTCTAGCTCATTAGCAATATTCTCAGGAACTCTTTTTCTATAAAAGTCTTGTCGCGTTTTAAACGAATGAACATATGATATAGCACTTCCAAACAATTGGTCTCCAATCTCTCCTGTAATTACGATAGGCTTATCTTGAGAGTTTAACCATTCTCTATAGTTAAATTCACATGGATGCGTCCAATCTGGGATCCCCATTTTACGAGAACCAAGAGCTCCAGTATGAACATATTTGTGTACTACGTTTCTTTTAAATTTTCCACTTAATATTTCTGCAGCTAATAATGGATGCTCAGCAATTGCGTGATGGTTTATATGCATAATTAACTTACAGTCAGCTTTAACAAGTGCATAAAAAGCAGTAGTACTATCTAAACCACCTGACCACATAAGTACCATAGGTCTATCTTTATATTTTTCTTTAAGTTGCTCTGCTCTTTCGTCAACTAATTGACTAAACGTTTTTGCAACTTGGCCTTCAGGTATTTCTTCAACTATTTTATATTCAGCACCTTGTTTAAATACTTTAGTTCTATCGACAATAAAAATACCAAAGAAATCGTATATTTCTTCTTCAATTTTTCTAATAGGATTAATTAACTGTTCATGATGCTGAACGTCATAATCTTTTATGAAATCTATATATTCTTGACCTTTTTCAAATGGAAGCATAATGTAATATTATATATTAGTTCAATAAAGTACCCGCTGCGTTATAAACGTTAATTCGATAATATGTACCTTGTTGACCATCAAGTGTATCAGCATCTACATTAAGAGCATCAACAAATGTTTTATCAACATCTGCGGTGATAATATTACTTATGTCAGCACTATCAACGGTAAATAATCCAGTTGTATTATTGTAACCTAATATTTTACCATCAGCAGTAAACAATCCTTTAATTTGTGCTGCAGATCGATCTGAGTCTGTATAACTAAATTCACCTGTACCACTATTATAGGTTATGTCTCCAGCACCACTAAATATTCCTCTAACATTTGCAGAGTCAAGATTAAATTCACCAGTAGATGAGTTATAAGCTAATCCTTTATTACCAGTTAATTGGGCTCTAACTGATGGTGTAAACGCATTAGAGTCTAATTCAAATAGACCACTTGTGACTTTTAATCCACCTGATGCTGTTAAGTGTGCTCTAACTTCAGATGCACTTGGACCAGTATAAGTAATTACTCCATTACTATAACTTAAAGAACCATCGCCTCCGTTATCTGTAACACTAAACATTCCTTTAATGTTAGCAGAATCAACATCCATTACGCCTGTGCTTGAGTTATATGTTAACCCTTTATCACCAGATATTTGTGCTCTTACTGATGGTGTGAATGCATTAGAATCTAATTCAAATAAACCACTTGTGACTTTTAATCCGCTAGAAGCAGTAAATAAACCCTTGATTTGTGAAGCAGATCTGTCTGAGTCAGTATAACTGAATTGTCCAGTAGCTGAGTCATAAGCTAAATCTCCACCAACTGAGAACATTCCCCTAACTTGACCAGATATATCTGAGTCAGTATAACTGAATTGTCCAGTTGTAGAGTTATAAGATAAGTTTCCGCCTGCACTAAATAATCCAAGTATCTGAGCTCTTGATCTATCAGAATCTGTATAGCTAAAGTTACCAGTTGAGTTGTTATAACTCAATGAGCCAGATGCACTGAATAATCCTAATACCTGAGCTCTACTTCTATCTGAGTCAGAATATGATAATTCACCTGTTGAACTATCGTACGAAAGTGAAGTACCACCAACTTTTAGAGCATTTCTTGCTCTTGCATCAGTATAATAAAGATTACTACCTTCTGCTAAGTTTGTAGTTGTGTGGTTTGAAATATCAGATACTTGACCTGTAACATTACCTGTTAGATTACCTTCATAGGTTGCAGCTTTAATAGCACCGTATGTTCCATTTGCAGGATTGATAATAACACCTGGTTCTGAATCATAAGCATTTAAGAATGTCCATTTATTTGTAGATACATCGAAGTACATACCAACGTGTGTATAGTTACCTCCAGCATTTCTATTTGAGAATAGACCTGTATCAACATTAGTCGCAGTAGCTGTACCTGTCCATTTATCATTTAATGTGTGACCAGTAGTTGCACCAAAGTCAATACTGATATTATATGCACTGTCAAGCATTTGTGCAGTACCATCAATTGCAACACCTGTAGCAACTGCTCCTACTGCTGAATCAAAGCCCCATTCAAATGTATCTGGTGTTCCTGTTGCATCAATCTTTACATAGAATGATTTAGTTGCTGAGTCACCAGAATAGTGGCCTGCAAAGAATGCATCGTCTAGACCTGTACCAACAAATGTGGTGCCAGCTTCTCCGATTGTATTACCAGCATTTAAGTACTGTATCGAACCACCGATATTGATATTTTGGGTTGATGTAATTGTTTGTGTTCCTACAACTGTTAAGTTACCATCGATCCTTAAGTTATTACCGATATGAGCATCTGTTCTTACACGGAAGCTATTAACAGAGTGGTTTTGTTGGTTAATTGAGATAACACCATTTGATGCATCTGATTTAACAACCCAACCAATACACATTGGATAGTTTGGATAGGTAGGTGAAGCATTTTGTAATAGCCCTGGAGCTAATCCAACAAATACGTTTTGTCCTGCAGTTAATCCTGAGGTATCAAACCCTTCTACAAGACCTGATCTTATCATATAACCATAAGTACCGTCTGCAATTATACTTGCAGATAGACCTTGTGCGTTATAAGCATTTACATCTGTTGCATCTGCTAATCCAACAGTAGGTACGGGTACAATACCACCACCTGGATTATAATTACCACTAAAGTATAGAGGTTTACCTGCTGCAATATCTGCACCAGTATTGTTATAAACTCTTTGATGTTCTTCGATGCCTATCTCAAAAACAACATCGCTGTCATCACCATAATAGTTAAGTGTTTTGTGGATATTATCGTACCAAACTAAACCTTCTGAGTAAGCAGGATGACCTACAGTAGTTGATAATTTAACTCCGTCAACAAATGCACTGTCTGCTGTCATTCTGCCATTAATTGAAGCACCAATATTTGTTGCTCTAACTCTTACAGAATCGTATGCAAACAATCTAACTTCATTAGCAGAGCTAGTAATTGTTATTCTGCCATCATGATTTAAGTTAACAACGTCTGAAGAGTGTCCTAAGCTAGCTACTACAGATCCAGTAGAATCTGCAAAGTTAATTAATTTAGTATCAGGTATTGTTATTCCTTCATGATATACGTCATTTGCATTTGTTTTAGCAAGATCTGAATCAACCAAAGATGTGCTAAATGCACCAGTTGTACTATTATAACTTAATACTGTAGTATCACCAGATGTAGTAAATAAATTTTTAATTTGCTGTGCACTTCGATCTGAATCAGTATAACTGAAAATACCAGTAGAATTATCATATGATAAGCTTCCAGAAGCTGAGAATAATCCTAATAATTGTGATCGCGATCTATCTGAGTCTGTAAATTGACCAGTAGAACTATCATATGATAATCCTCCGCCAGTAGCAGAGAACATTCCTTTTATAATGTTAGCTGTTCTATCTGAATCTGTATAACTAAATTCACCAGTAGAACTATTATAACTTAAGTCACCAGCTGCAGAGAATAAACCTTTAATCTGCGCAGCTGATCTAGCAGAATCAGTATAACTAAACTGTCCAGTAGACGAATCGTATGATAAGTCTCCAGATACACTAAAGATATTTCTTATATCTGCACTGTCGACACTGAATAAACCAGTTGTACTATTATATCCAAGTATCTTACCATCAGCAGTCAATAAGCCTTTAATTTGTGCTGCAGATCGATCTGAGTCTGTATAGCTGAATTGTCCGGTTGATGAATCGTATGATAAGCTACCAGATGCACTGAATAATCCTTTAATAGAAGAAGCTGAACGATCTGAGTCGGTATAACTAAATTGTCCAGTTGCACTATCGTATGATAAGCTACCAGATGCACTAAAGATGTTTCTTATGTCTGAGCTATCAGCACTAATAACACCAGTCGAGCTGTTATAACCTAATATTTTACCATCAGCAGATATTAAGCCTTTTATTTGAGTAGCTGATCTGTCTGAATCTGAGAATTGGCCAGAAGCTGAATCATAAGTTAATCCACCACTTCCTGATACACTAAAAATATTTTTGACTCGTGCACTGTCAACACTAATTAATCCATTTATTGGATTATAGTTAGCTACTCCGTCAGCTGAGAACAAAGCTCTAATAGCTGAATCACCATCAGAACCAGTTGTAAGAACAGTATTTCCAGCAACTTTGAGTTCACCTGCACTAGAATCATATGATACAACTCCTCCACCAATATAAATGGTATTTCCACTTAAATATAAGTCTTTCCATTTCTTTGCAGCAGAACCTAAGTCATACGCACTGTCAGTAGCTGGTATGAGACTTTCTGGTACTGCGTCAAATTTAACAGAAACAGCAGCCGAATCAGTAACGCTAAAATCTAAAGTATTAAAACTTGCAATACCTGGATTAGATGTTGTTGCAAATTCTGCAGATAGAGTCCATTTATTTGCAGCAGAATCCCAACTTAAATTAAGACCTTCTCCTGAATCAAGTGATGCGTTTTCCCATTCGCTAGTAGCAGAGTTATAAACAATTATTTGTCCGTTTTGTACACTTGTGATAGTAACATTAGCCAAAGAACCTAACGCTGAGTTAGATCCCAGTAATCTTCGTATTGGAGTACCGACTATAATCTTACTAACACTTGACATATTATCTTCCTTATGTTGTTACTGAAGGATTTACGTAAATACTTCCTTCTAATAATCTTTCTACTAATGAGTTTCCACTATCGTCTATAAAGGATAGTTCAACGTCGTATACGTACCTTTTCTTAGGCTTTAACGCATTTGTCTGAGTATTAGTTAATGTTAATAAACAAACTCCTCCAGCTGCATTTGTAATAGCAGTTCCAAAAGATACTGTGTTTGAGCTATCAGCGTTATAGCTTAGTTTCATTGTTGCTGCTAGTGTCATATCTGTTAAGTTTTTAACAGAGCCATCAGCACTGTCTACATATAACTCAATTGCAACGTCTGCACCTTGGTCAATCTCTAAATCTTCTTGCTGTGCCATTACTTCCTAAGATGAATAAATTAAATATAGTTTTATTTATAAAAAAAGGCAACACAAAGTTGCCTTTTATTTCTAATTTTTTAATTATTTATGTTATTCTGTTTCTATTTCTTCAATAACTTGTTGTTGAAATTCTTTTCCGATTTCAGTATCATAAGCATTGTAAATATAAGATATTGTCATTCGCCAACTATCAGTATAAGCACAATGATAAACTAATCTTTCCTTTGGTTCTTTATAAGAAGCAAAGAATCCATACTTACAACTCCAACCTTTATTGTCTTTCATCTTTACTGTTTTATTTGTTTTCCAATCGTGATATGCAAAATATCCATCACCAGTAGGGTTATATGTAAAGATTAAATTGTATGATGATGCATTAGCATTATTATGCCAAGCCAAGAAACCTTTAGGTGGATAAATATGAAATAAAGCATTCCACCTTGTTCCAAAGAACGACATTAATTGTGTATTTACGCTTTCATATCTATTAGGTATTTCTTCAGTAAAATTACTATACTTTACTTGTTCTGGTTTAACATTAAAGCCAGCAGCTGCAATAGGATAACCTTCATGTGCTTTGCCTTCATTGATAGTTTTCCATTTAAATTCTTCATTTATATATGGAGTAGCATCTACATTACGTCCTTCATATTTTATAGCACTTTGTACTTTATCGTGGTTATCGACAAACCACTGAGCTTCTCCTAATATTTCTAAGAGTTCTCGATTCTTTATTTCAATTGACGTCATCATAATATTTTATCTTTTGGTGCCATATAAGAATAGTGATGAATTATTTCTGGGTTCTTTGTAAAAGTTCTAGTTTTATCATAACCAGTATACCAATTCCATCTTGCATCGTCTTCAAATATTCCAACTTTTAGATCTTTATATTTATCTTCTTTCTTAGTTAACCACCATAAAGTAAACTGATCCCATTGTCTAAGAGATCGAGGATAATTAACTTCATCCCAATTTCCTTTTTCGTCTTTTGGCCACCAAGCATTATTCCATTGTTTATGAAATAAGTCAAACCAATCATTAATGAAATCTCTTACAATAGGTTTTCTCCAGTCATATAAACAACAAGCTCCACACAGTTCTAATTTATTTTGATTTTCTTTTGGACCAAAGAATACTTCTTTAAAGACGTAATAACGATCTTCTCCTAAATAGGTAAACATTAAATCGTCGTCACCGAGCTGATCAAAGACTGTGGCGATATCTTCGTGCACTACTTCACAGTCAGCATCAATATAGAACGTCTTATCAAATGGAGTCTGTGCCATACCCCAGATCTTGGCGCGATAATGATCGTCACAATGTATGATGTGATCAGCAACATTTTTAGCTCTTACGTCTATCCATTGTTCTTCGGTGACTAAACAGATTTGAGCGTCTTCATAATAATCTTTAATTGATTCGGCAAGATTAATTGCCATAGAATAGAATGCAGGTTTGCGAGAAGCAACTATTAGGTAACCATTATTTTCCATGTTATAGTCCTAAGGCTTCTTTGACGATGAGCTGCGCATAGATCTGCAGCTCAACCATATTCTTTGATTTCCGTAATTTCGATTTAAGTTCACGATTACTAGAGTTCTTAATTTCATCTATTTCAAATGCCTGCAATTTTGCTTCAAATAACTGAGCTAATTCCCTTTGCTTCTTTTGCTGTTGCTCTTTTATATGCCGAGCTTTAGCATCAGATGCTTTTCGGTCATTTCTTTCAGCGGTATTTCTATTTAGAGCTTCAACTCCAACTTGATCTATAATCTCTTGGAAATCTGGATTATCAGTTCCATCTTGATTAAATTTATAAACAGTTAATTGCTGCCTAGTTTTTTTATTACCATCTTCAATGATAAGTATTCCGGTTATTCTATCTTTTTGGTAGTTTTCCCAGAACGCATGATTTTGCCAAGTGCGTTTCATAATTTACCTCAATTGTTATAATGTTATATATTCAAATATTAAGCTACTCTACAATATAGAGTATATGTCTCTACAGTTGCTGCAGAAGATTGAATTGTTTCTCCAAGGAAGTTTCCAACAAATACTAAACCAAACGTTCCAGTAAATGTTCCAACATAATCTTCTAAATCATCTGCAGTAGAATTTCGTGTATAGTCAGTCGTAAAGTTTCCTTCAAAGTCTCCAGTATATGTAATAGGTCCTAAGAAGTCACCTGTAAAGTCTCCAGTAAAGTCTCCAATATAATCACCGACATAGTTACCACCATAGTTAGTCGTAAAGTTTTCATCTTGATCAGCAGTGTAGTTACTTGTAAAGTTTTCGTCTTCATTTCTAGTTGAGTTAGCGGTAAAGTTTTCATCTACTGGAGTTTCATAATCACTTGTAAAGTTTTCATCAGCAGGTGTAGTGTAATTTGATGTAAAGTTTTCATCAGATGGACCGGTTGAGTTAGCAGTAAAGTTATCGATAGAATTAGCAGTATAATCACTTGTAAAGTTTTCATCAGCAGGATTAGTACTGTTTCTTGTTGAATCTACTGTTGAATCATTTGTTGAGTTTGCAGCATCTGGATCAGTATAATCTGATGTAAAGTTTTCATCTTGATCTGCTGTGCTATTATTTGTAGAGTCAGCAGTAGAGTTTGCAGTTGAGTTTGTTGTATAGTTACCTTCAAAATCTGCGGGCCCAAAATAGTTTGCAGCATCTGGATTTATATAGTTACCAGCGTATGCAGGTGATGGTCCAAAAAAAGTTGGTCCTGGACCATAATAGTTTGCAGCATTTACGTTTACATAGTTACCAGCGTATGCAGGTGATGGTCCAAAAAAAGTTGGTCCAGGACCAAAATATGTAGGACCTGGTCCATAGTAAGTAGGACCCGGACCCTGATAGTTAATTTGGTTGACGTTAACATAAGCAATTTGGTTAACATTTTGGTATGCGATACCATCAAGGTTTTGATAAGTACCAGTAAAGTTTCCAAGATAAAAAGTTTCTCTAAAGTTATTGTAACTACTTCTTGTATATGTTTTTTCTACTGCAGGACTTGGTCCGTAATAAGTAGGTCCAGGTCCATAGTAAGTTGGTCCAGGACCATAATAGTTAATTTGGTTAACATTAGTATAAGCAATCTGGTTAACGTTCGTATATGCTATTTGGTTTACGTTGGTATAAGCAATTTGGTTGACGTTAACATAGTCACCAACATAATCTATTGGACCCTGATAGTTAATACCGTCTGGGTTTACATAAGCAATTTGGTCGACGTTAACATAGTCACCAATATAATCTATTGGTCCAGCAAAGTTAATTGCATCTACGTTTATATAGTTACCAGCAAAGTCTCCAGTAAAGTCACCAGTAAAGTCTCCGACAAAGTTACCAGTAAAGTCACCAGTGTAAGTACCAACAAAGTCACCAGTATATGTAACAGGTCCTAAGAAGTCTCCGACAAAGTTACCAATGTAGTTACCAGTAAAGTCTCCAACATAAGTACCTACGAAATCTCCTATAAAGTTACCAGTAAAGTCTCCGACAAAGTCTCCAGTAAAGTCACCAACATATGTTCCAATAAAGTCTCCTGTAAAGTCTCCGACATATGTTCCGACAAAGTCACCAGTAAATGTGCCAACATATGTGCCGACAAAGTCACCTATGAAATCGCCTGTATATGTTCCTACAAAGTCTCCAATAAAGTCACCTGTGTAAGTACCAACGAAGTCTCCAACAAAGTCTCCTGTATAATCTTCTTCTGCATTTGCAGTAGAGTTTCGCGTAGAGTTGGCCGTAGAGTTTGCAGCTGGATCATCTGGGTTTGTATAATCAGACGCATAAGCACCAACAAAGTCTCCTATGAAATTACCAGTAAAGTCTCCAATATAGTTTCCAGTAAAGGTTGTTTCATAATCTGATTCGTATACGATACCTTCAAAGTCTGTTGTATAATCTGCATCAGCTGTTTCTTTTCTTGTATCAGTTGCAGTTCCTCTAGCAACCCAAGTACCTGCAGCTACTGGTGCACCGTCTGCAGATGACCGTAATTGATAAGCACCAATATAATCGGTGCTTGACATAATTCGTGTTTTAGCTCTTTGACCAAATGTTAATTGAGTCTGTCTTTGAGTAAGTTCTATAAATCCTTCATACGTACCTGAACCACCACCGTCTCTTTTAATACCTACAGGTAATATTTCTGTTGGTGGAGAACCAGCATAGTCTGTGTAAATATTACTATTTTGAGTTCTCTTATAAATGTTGTATGTTACAGTTGTACCATCTGTTTGCGTATCTGTAAATACTCCGGATAAATGTACTGCATAATCACCACTAGGTGCAGATGAACCAAGTCTAAACGTACCTGGATGTTCGTATGTCATAATACGACTTAATAATACATCTGTTAAAGCGTTTACCTCAGCTGATGTCTGTTCTCTTACATTAGTTGTTCCACCTATATCTTGTTTTAACGGGGATCTAATATCTGAATCTGTTTCGGCAGCAGTACCTGTCTTTTGGTATAAGGTTGTATCAGTATTTCCAGTAGATAGTGCTGAACCTGGATGAGTTCCTACTGCCTGATTATAAAAGGTATCTCTATATGTACCAATACTTGTGTTTCCAGTTGCAACGGTTGAAAGTGAACCTGCTTCTGCAGAATCTCCAGCTGCAAGTTGAAGTGCAGCCTGGTAAGCTATGTATTCATAGTTATCTGAATCAAATTCGCGTAAGTCTTTAGTTGCGACTAATTTAAGAGGTGCTGCCATAATGTATTATTTATATACTTTTATTATGCTACTCGAACATAAAGTGTATATGTTTCAATCGTTTCAGATGAGGACTGTATTGTTTCTCCTAAAAAGTTTCCTGTATAAACGCCTTCATAGGCTGTTAGTGAAGCTAAAGTTGAGTTAGTTGTATAGGTTCCTTCGAAGTTACCTGTAAAGTCTCCAACAAAGTTTCCGATAAAATTACCAACGTAATCACCAGTAAAGTCACCAGTATAAGTTGCTGTAAATGTTTGAGTAAAGTTTTCGTCTTGGTTTCTAGTGCTATTATTTGTACTATCTCGTGTAGAGTCTCTAGTTGAATCGTTAGTATCATTCCTTACAAAGTTTGCAGTTGAATTTCTAGTATACTCTCCAAAAAAGCCTGGTCCTATATATTCTCCAGCATAGTTACCAGTATAAGCAATTTCTTGAGCTCCAATCCTAACCGATTCATAGTCAAATACATAAGCTGGATAACCAAGATATGGTCCACCAATAAAGTTACCAACATATTGTTCGTTTAATATATTAATGCCGACATAGTTTGCACTTATGTAGTCTGTTGTATAATCAGTGCCATCGGGATTTAAATATTCACCCTCATAGTTACCGATAAAGTCTCCAGTAAAGTCACCGATAAAATCACCAACATAGTTACCAGCAAAGTTTCCAATAAAGTTACCAGTAAAATCACCAGTATAAGTACCAACAAAGTCTCCGGTATAGTTACCTATATATTCTGTAGTAGAATTTCTGGTTGAAGTTCTAGTTGAGTCTGTAGTTGAATCGTTAGTAGAATTTATTGTATAGGTGCCGCTAAAGTCTCCTACAAAGTCACCAACGTAATCTCCAGTATAATTTCCTGCATAATCAGTAGTATAAGCCTGATCAGCAGTTTGTTTCTTTGTATCTGTTGCAGTACCCCTTGCTTCCCAAGTACCTGATGCCACAGGCACACCTTGAGCAGAAGATCTTATCTGATATGCACCAACGTTATTTGATGTAGCCATCATCCAAGTCTTTAGATGATTACCAAATGAATAAGTCATTTGATCACTATCCATGGCTTGAACACCTTGATATATTCCTGTTGGACCGGCTGATCTTTTGATAGCCATAGCATTTACTTTTGTAGGAGCCGTCATTGTGGCTCTTTTGTAAATGCTATAGTTAACAGTTGTTCCGTCTGTTTGTGTGTCACTAAATACATTATTTAAATGGACACTGTAATCACCACTAGGAGCCGATGATCCTAATCTAAATGTACCAGGATATTCATTGGTCATGATGATTTTTGCTAATCTATTTGCTAAGTCTCCCCATTCTGCTTGGCTAAACTCGGCAATTTTACCTGCAACATTATTAACATTAATTGGTGTTCTAAAATTTGCATCAGCAGAATCTAAATCTGAACCTGTTCTTTGATATACAGTTGTGACTGTTGAACCAGTAGTTATTGATGAGCCTGGATGAGTTCCTACTGCTTCATTAAAAAATGTATCTGTAAATGAACCGATACTGGTTCCTGAGAGTGTACTTAATTGACCAACGCCAGATGAATCATCGTTTGCCAATCGTAATGATGCTCTATAGGCAACAAAGTCTTCTTCAGGAGCTGTAAATCTCTGAAGGTCCCCTAAAGCATTATTAATTTTTACTGGCCTACTATTCATGGTTTACCCATTGAAGTATTATGGCGTTGCTACATTTAATAATGTACCTGCACTATCGTAGACATCGACCATTCTTCTTCCTAATTCACTCATCATTTCTACTACGTTAAATCTACCACCAGCTTTAGTTGCATAACTAAATTCATCACTATCTAAACTACTTGGATCTCCAATAAAACCAGATGAACTTGTTGCAGTACCATCTGCAACGTCTACAGCAGCTTTTAATTCATTAATAGCAGCACCAACAGTTGTTGCAGTCGTAGTTAACGCAGTACCCTGTGTTATTGTGCCAGCAAATGTAACATTTGCTCCACTAAAAGTAGCAGCTGTTGTTGCACCTGATTTAACTATTAAGTTTCCAGATGTATTTGTTAATGCACCATATTGTACACCAGCATCTTTTAATAATACATCTGCGCCATCGGCATCTAGTACAATATCTCCTGATGCATCAACTGTGAAGTCACCAGTTCTTGTAATTTGAGGTGAAACAAGACTAGTCGTTGCAGTAATTGTTGTGCCATCAATTGTAGTACCAGTGATTGCTGCAGCACTTGATCCACCGATTGTAGTTCCGTCTATTGTACCACCATTAATATCGGCAGTATCAGCAACTAATGAATCTATATTTGCTGTACCATCAACATAAAGATCTTTCCACTCTGAACCAACTGCGCCTAAATCGTATGTGTCATCAGCAGATGGTAAAATGTTTGAAGCAACATCAGCTGTTATAGTTACTGTATCTGTTGCAGCATTACCAAGTGTGGTATTACCATTTACTGTTAGATTATCAGTAACTGTAACATCCGAAGCAAAGGTTACGTCTGCACCACTAAAAGTAGCAGCAGTTGTTGTGCCCGATTTAACTATTAAGTTTCCAGATGTATTCGTAAGAGAACCGAATTGTACTCCGCCATCTTTTAAGAATATATCCCCATCATCAGCATCAAGAGTGATGTCTGTGACAGCATCGATTGTAAGATTACCTGAACCTATTATTGATGCATCACCAGTAGCTTCAAGTGAAGGAGAAACGTCAAGATTGACTCTCCATCTTTCAGCACCGGCATCCATAAATATGATATCATCACCAGCAGCATCAAGAGTAATATCTGCAGTATCATCAATTAATAATCCTGTTGAATTAATCTGATTAGCAGAAGCATCGAATACTGCTTCAATCTCATTAATAGCACCTACTAAACTGGATTGTACGCCTGTAGTAAGAAGTGCACTGTCACCAGCAAACTTAGAAGTAACATTATACTTCCTTCTAAAATCTAGTAAGTTATCGTCTAAATTTACTACTTTATACGCCATTTTCTTTTTCCAGTAATTTTAAGATTAAATCGTTAATTTTATTTATTCCATCTTCAACTTTCTCAAGACGATTAATCAATTGTTGTTCTTCTTCGGCTTTCTTTAGCCTCATTATTTTTCTTTGTCTAGCTTGATAGATTTCGTTTTGGTTTATATTTACTATAACACCACTCTTTCTATCTCGTGCTAAACCTTTATGTCCTTCAACTGATACTAAATCCATTAGTCAATCATCGCTATTGCTCTAAAGTCTCTAATTGCAGGTACTCTAGATGAGTTAGTAGATCTCATTACAATCTTAAATTGCATTCTTGTAAATGGATCTAATACGCCATTTTGACCACCAGCAAGATATTCATATTCTCTAAAGATCTTAGGATTATCATCTGGTGCTGGAGTAGATTCAGGTGATAATAATACCCAATCTACTTGATCTAAGTTAGTATCTTCTCCACCAACTCTGTAATATAAATCGACAGAAGCCACTGAAGGTCTATTAATTGCTAAGAAAGCTTTAATACCAACTGATGCATTAGCTAGTGTAGCTGGTACAGAAATATGTCTTGCAACTTCTTTACCGTTAGTAGCTTTAGTTTCTAGTGCGGTATCAATTGTAAATTTGTCTACAGTAGTATCAGTAATTTTATTTCCAATTATTGTCAAAGATGCTCTTTGTAAATCAACTATTGGAGATACAAAATTACTTGTTGTTTTAAGTGGTACGCTTATTTCTGCAGAGTATTTTCCACCTAATCCTTCAGAACCTACTGCTAAAATTTCTCTGTCTCTGTTTGCAATCATCTTAGGTGCATTAAACGATATATTTCTACCAAACCTTAATGCTGACCAGGTAGTGTCTTTAGTCATTCTTGTTTCTGAACCAGATATTGACCGACCAGAAGTAAACTTACCTCTTAATGCAATACCTGTGTAATCTGGTACCATTTTCTGAATATCTACTTTAGCTAAGTTAAACTGAACGTTTCTCTTTGCTACTTTAACACCGTTACCACCAGAGTATGTAGTTTTAGTTGGTGCAGGACCACCTGCAGGAACACCAAATACAATACCTGTAGCATCAAAATGCTTAACAGTATGAGATGCATTTAAGCGACTACCAAGAACTCCACCATAACTAGTTCCGCCAGTTAGACCAGATATTGTAAATGTATCACTAGAATCTAATCCGTGATCTGGGAAATTAAGTACAATGTCTGAATCAGCAGCTGTAGTTTTAAATGGATTATTACCCAACTTAAATGTTGGTACTCTAGCATTTCTCAATCTTACGTCACCAGATGTTTTATTAAATGATGCTCTTACGAGTTTCATCATCATATCTTTCTTCTGATCTGGCTCCCATGTTCTACCATTTTGTGATTTAAATAGTGAACCAAGTGAAGGTTGAGTTGTAATTCTCTTAGATGTAGAACCTAATTCAAACTGACCAACTTCAGATACATATACATTATACTTGTTACTATCTGCAAGAAGTACAATTGCATATTCTTCGTTTGGTGATAAGTAAACTGGTTCATCTAACGTAAACGATGTAGGAGCTGCTAATACTCCTGCAACAGTTTGAGTAGATACAACTGTAACTTCTGAAGATGAAAGAGTTTTACTTGCAATATATTTAGTTGAATGTGGATGTCCATTTTCCATTGGTCTAATTTGTAAAGTTACAGGCAGTGTACTATCTTTTGAATTGAAGTATACTTTAACTTTACTAATGAATACGCCAGTTGCATCATTAACCAAGAAAGATTGAGCAAGAGGATCTTTATATCCACATCGTGATAACATAAACTTATCACCGATAAAAGTATCACCCGTAGATCTAGTTCTAAGATTACTATAGATTTTATCTAGCCCTGGAAGTCCACTATTGATAGTAAAATCATTAGGACCTGTAATCAATGGGCTGGTTATTTTACCAATCGATGATTTAACATTATCAATAACTTTATTATTTGTGCTTGATATTCCTTCACCTATGACTGTTAATACTCTAGTATTTTTTACTGTTTCTTGTACAGTTGAAATATGCCCTTGTGCTTCGTAAATAGCTGTGGCTATAGATAAAGCTTGATTATCGTTACCACCAGAAATATCTAATAGTTTAAATTGTCTTGTACCAGCTTTAAATTGCTGATATGGTATATAGAATGAACCTTCAATTATACCATTCGTATCAGATATAAGTGTACCAGAACCTTCTGGGTGAGATGAAACTGTATCGTGTTCATTTCCTAAATCTGCAGAGTCTGCTGCAAAGTTAACAAATGCTTCTTCTGTAACCCAATTATCTACTTGCTTACCATCAAAGTATGGGAAATATCTTGTTGAAGGTCTTAATCCTTCAGCTTTAAAGTAAACTTTACGTGAGCGAATCCAAGGAATAAGTGCTATATCAACAACTTTACTTCCAATAACTTCTCTTATCGTTTCAGATGATGCAATTCTGTTTACTTTATATGTATTTGTAACCCTATCTTGTTCATTAGGATTATATCTTGGTGAGTCAGGTTGATCGCCCCAAGCATCAGCTCTTCGTTGTTGTGCTGTTCTATAATCTCTATCGGGTGTTGATGATGTTAATGATCTATTTGCATCGTCACCAACTTCTAAATCATCTATTTCTTTACCGCCCCAGTTCCATTCCCAGTTATTCCATAGGTAAGCCTGAGTGGTATCTAATTTAGTTCCACCTTGAACAACTTTAGTTGTTTTTCCTGTAACATCTCTCCATTCATCTGATGCTGGAGATAATTTAATTGTACCTCTAGATGTAGTAACGTTAAATGGGTTAATGTTTTCTGTACCAGAGCAAATATTAATTGATTGGTATTCAGCAGAGTCATATGATAACATGACTAAGTCACCGACCTTTGTTACATTTGATGATGAGTCAGCGTTAAAGAACAACCTAATATTATTTTCGTAAAATGATGGTCTTAATAATTTTTCGCCTGGATCAATAGCAGCACTGTAACCAGCATCAGCAGTTTGTGCAAATGCTTGATCACTAAAGTTATCAACTATAAATCCAGCTTTCGTTCTAGCATTACCAGTACTATCTAATATCTGTAAGTTTTTTGTATCAACTTCAAGTAATGATAGAGCAGTAAGTTCTTCTAGTCTTTGAACCTGTTTATCCAACTTAGAGATATCGTTCATAGTATATCTCTTTGCGTCTATTGGATTTAATATAAGATCCGAATCGTTTAATGTATTAGCATTAAGAGCTATACGATATAATTCTAAAGTTCCATCTGGTGTATTAGGGAATTTAGGCTGAAAATCTGGTGTACCTTGTACGTTAATTAACGCACCGCCTTCACTAATAACTAACTTATCTGAACGTGGCTGATATGTTTGAATATCAGCAGTAATTGTATCACCATTTCTTGGTAATGGGTTAACGTCAGATAATGTTGCAATTGTTCCAGCAATTCCTGATTTAGTTGGCCTAAAGTCTAATACATCTCTTAATTCTATTTCACCAGTTACTGGTGAAGTGTATGATGGAATATTTGAGTAGTTAACTTGACCATCGTATGAGTTAACTGAATAGAAGTCACCAGTACCATGTGCAAAGTATCTAAATTGACAATAAGTTGCTGATGGCTTACTTAATCCTGATTTAAGAACAAGTCTAGCAGGTTGATAATAGTTATCTCTTTGACCATTATCAATAATAAAATTATCTATAATATCTACAGCAGTTGCACCTGCACTGTCTTGAATTGCAAGTACGTCGTATAAGTCAGCTTGACCAAGATTTAAATAAGATATACCATCTGAATCTACATAATCACCAGATGAAGTAGATGTTTTGGTTGTAGTCGTAAGCGTCTTAGTTCTTTGCGTAATTGTATTTGTTACATAATATGCTAAGTCAAACGCAGCTGACGTACCTAATCCACCAATCGTTACAGATGTAGCAGAAGAAGATACAATAGTTGGTCCAACTATAGTTCCATCAGCCTTTGTTGCTACCCATAAAGAAGTATCAGCTAATGCAGATGGAGAAGATACAGTAACTGTATATTGACCAGAACCATTTGAGGTAGCAGATAAATATCTCTGCTCTGTCATTGTTAAGTCTGATAATTCTTTTGGTCGCTTTCTTGGTAAGTCAAAAAATAAGTTATTATCCCTTGGTTGTTTGATAATTGACTTTGCAACGCCATTGAGTACTTCTTGCTCAATAGCAAAATCGTTTGTTGGACTTGCACCGATACTTAATACGTCAGTTTCAAAATTTTGGCCTGAGTACATCTTAGTATCAAAGATGTATAATCGATGTTTTGTTCCATCTTCTTCGATAGCTCTAACTCGTGCTTTACCAACAGCATTATTTGCACTGTTAAATAAAGTAGCTGAGTCTAGCGTTGAAAAATTAATTATATCAGTATGTGTACCTGAATCAGATAGCACATAGTTACCATAAACAACTGGAACATTTACGTTAGCTTCTGTTACATAAGTAAGAGGTTTAGCTATAGGTATTTTATTTGTTGTTTGGGTTTCTGCTCTATAACCATTAACATAAGCAATACCTGGTGAAACTTGTAAGTCTAAGTAATTTGTATCTGAATCGTTTAAATCAAATGTTGCTTTAAATGGTTTAACAATATAGTTACCTGACTCTTCGAAAGTACGCTTAGCCATTAGGTCATTTATTTTATTGTAGTTATCAGTTGCTGAAACTTGAGAGACGACTTCAGAATTTTTAACTGTACAATAGTAAATAAAGTCTTCAGCTGCACTTACGCTAGCTTCATCTATAACAGTCAGCTGAATTTTATATCTATCTGCGCCTGGTGCAGATGTATTAGGTGTAGTACCTTGGTTATCATACAAAGCTGAATTATCTGCAGCAGTTACGATTTGTTGTGTAACTTTAAATCCAACGTTACCACTATAATTGTTTGAATAATAACTTAGTATAAGTGATTGGGCTGGTGCAAATACAAAGTGACCTTGAGTAAAATAAGCACCATCACCGAATGAAATTCTAGTACCAGTTCCAGTTGCATCGGTTGTTACAGATTTAATATCACCGACAGATGGATTTTCTAGTGTTTCGTTATTAGCAACTTTAATGTAATTACCAGTTGAAGTACCACCAATATATTGTACATAAATAGTATCAACGTCTCCAGTTTGAGCTGCTGTGTAAAATTCTAATATTCTAAATGTAACACCAGAAGTAGCTCCTGTATATTCTGCATCTACCAAATTAGCTGTATTTGCAGGTAAAGCCAAACCGCCAGCATTAGTGTCTGTATTTAGTTTAATATAGTCATATGACTTATTAATTGTAAGAGTAGATCCAGATACGCATGCACCCTCTTTAAAAATATTTTTACCAAATCTCTCGATTTCTTTATTGATGATTGTTTGTAACTGAGTTAACTCTCTAGCTTGTAGAGCTCTACCAGCATTAAACAATATTCGATAATACTGATCACTATCTTTAAAATCATCTCTATAAGTTGATTCAAATATTCCTGAATTGTATGCTGTTGCCATTTCTTATCCTAAATTGTAATTACTACTTTTAAGTCTTCTGTTTGTGATATTGCTCTCTGTACTGCAGCTCTATTATCTATGTACAAGATATCTCCTGTTAAGTTATCAACTGCATCACTGTCAGCATCACTTAACCAAATCTTAGTTATAGTTGCAGATCCACCGCCAGGACTACTTGTAATAGCTGATGAGTCAAAAGCTGTAAATCCAGTTTTTTCAGTTTGGTTGTAATATATGAAGTCTCCATTTGTTTTGACTACATATGCTTTTGCACCAGTACCAGATTGAGTTATGGTATCGTCGTTATCAAATCCTGTAATACCGCCACTAACTGTTAGTTTCTTGGTTGCTCTTGCTTCTGCACCTTCATAATAGTTTCTATCACTATCATATCCAAGTACTAGAGGATTCTTAATTAATCCTACTTGTCTAAAGTCGTTTAATGGCCATGTTCCATTTACTGTACCAGCCGGCTGAACGTTAAACATAACTGAACTTGATTTTAAATCTTCTCTTGGGTCAGCACCAAATCCTGCTTTAGGACCAATAACTGGTCTTGCAACAGCGGGTTTAGTTACACCGCTTGAGTCTGCAATCGATATACTTGCATAAGTATAACCTGAACCAAAGAATGAAGCTGAATCAAATGCTATCTTCTTAATAACTCCACCGCTTACATAAGCATGAGCTGTAGCACTTGAACCGTTTCCAACAACTGTAATTGCTGGTGCATTAACATACCCAGCTCCACCAGAATCTAATGCAATAGAAGTAATTGCACCTGCTATTGCAGCATTCTGTATACCAACTTGTTGTGTTTGTGCAGCAGTAAGTGTTGGATCATTTGCCGAGTCGGCTACAACTTTCTCAACTGGCATATAGTTAGCAGCTAAGTATTTATTAGCATTTGTAGCATCAATAGCATATAAGAACTTCCAAGTATATCCATCAGCAGTAGTAAACGCACCAGTAGCAACACCAGTTGGTTTTACTGTTGATGGCTGTACTTCGCCAAGATTGTTTGTACCTTTTTGTAAACATATGTAAACGTTATTCTCATCAGTTAGTACATAATAAGCATTTGAAGGATAACCAGTTTGATTATCATCATATGCATTGTAGTTTGCACCTGATGTCCAGTTGTATCTTGGAATTACGAATTTATAATTGTCTACTTTTTTTACTGCTTGTAATGAATATCTTAATAATCTTTCTTGTCTTGGATTAACGCTTGGTGAAGGTGCAACGTCAGAATCGTTCCAGTCTTCTGCTCTTCCGATACCAATATAATAATTATTAACTTCATGTTTCTTAACAACATGGGGTCCAGTTAAATTACCTAAACCTTTAAAGTTAGCTAAAGCAGAGTCTTGATTAGCTGCTGATGCAAAATTAATAGTAGATGCTCCAGCACTATCATTTAAGACAACATATTGCTGACCAACATCATTAAATAATTTCTCTGCTTGTTGAAATTTTGATTTTACTGTTACTACTGCTGTCATTTTTTAATCCTACGTTATGGTTACCTCATTTTGATTAAGTACGTACCATCCATTAGTATGCCACAGCATTGTACATCCTTTATCTGCAGCCAACGTAAAAGAAGTACCTTGACCAAATGTATCAGGAGTTGCTGTGACTGTTCCTGTGTTTATATTAAGAAGATGTTTTACTTCTCCAATGGTTATTCCATCCGATATCGTTAATGCAATTGCACTTCCTCTATTAAGTATGGTTAAACTAGTAGAAGTTGAAGCTGTTCCGGAAGCTGCAGTAATTTCATCATGATTAACTGCTAACTTACCAATTTCAACTGAACCAGTTCCCTTTGCATTAATATTTATGTTGACATTTGTGTCCCCACCAGTTGCTGATAACGTTGGACCACTTCCTGTTGCAGCATTTGCTACAGTAAATTCATTTACTGCAGAACCGGTTGCTGTTACCTTAATTAATTCGTTTGCATTTGTATCATTTAACGATGTACCAATCTTAGCTGTATTTAATGTAGGACTTGTTAAAGTCTTATTTGTAAGTGTTTGACCATGTGCTTGAAATACAAATGTATCAGCACCACTTAAAAGTGGTAATGTAACTGTTCTATCAGCTGCAAGTTCACTAACTGCAAATACGTATTGATGATCAGCTGAGGTATCGTTTATCTGAGGAGTTGTTAATACTGGACTTGTTAAAGTCTTATTTGTAAGTGTATCAGTTGTTGCTTTACCTACAAGTGTATCAGAAGCATTTGGTAATTTAATTGTTCTATTCGCAGTAGGCGTAGCTGCCATAAGTGACACAGTATAACTTGCACTATCAAATGTAAGTGCACTGCTATCAAAGCCCATTACAGTCGATAGATTATTTGCACTATCAACTCCAGCTCCTAGTTTTGAATATAACTCAGAGAAGTTCTGATTAATCTTTAGACCAGCCTGGCGAAGTGTATCACCAGTTCCGTCGTTTGCAGCAGCTCCTCTTCTTAAATTTTGTCTAGCCATTAATTTCCTCTAATTATGGTTTTATTTATATGATTTAAGTATCATCTCTCTGTTGAATTTGTATATCATAATCAGCAGAATCAGGGTCCCACCAGAAATATCTTTCCTGATCGATTGTTTCGATGGTGTTGGATAATCCTACGCCACTTGAGTTAGCATCGTGATCTTCATCAAATGTTGGTGAGCTAGCTTCATTAGCTTCAATAATTGATGAGTATTGTTTTGCTAATTGATCAATTGTTAATGCACCACTATCTAGTGATCCATAGTATTCGATAGTATCTCCTAAGTATAATCTATATTGATCATTATCACTATCGCCAACTTGAATTTGTGTTTGTTCTCCAAGTGCAAGTAGAGCAAATGTACCTTCTCCAACTATTGATAATGGTGCTGGAGGTGCTGTTACAACTTGAGGCATGTTATCAAACTCAAAGTTTGCAGCATTTACAATTTGTACTAATCCTTCAAGGTACATACCTGATGGATGCACAAATAATTTATAGATTGATTCCCAATCTGATACAGGTAAACCAATCTTAATCAGAATAGCAAAGATTTGATATAACTTATTGTTAGTTATTCTTTTATCAGTTGTGACTCCAATTTCTGATGCAGAGTCATTTAACTTAAATATCAAATCTTTACCATACACAACATCTGGATCTTCATTATAGAACATACGAAAGAATTGCTCTATAGAAAATTTAGATCCCTTTGCTCGATATAAAGTACTTGCAAATTCAGATGCTGCTCTTGGATTGCTAAACCCCTGAAAGTATGCTTGACCTAAAAGTAATTCATCTTCAATATATTCAAGTAATTCAGCATCAGTTGCAATGATATCTTTCTTTTCGTATAAGTGTTTTAATAACTCTACAGGTGAATCAGAATCTAATTGCTGATAATACTTCTCAAGAAAAGTAACCAATTTTGGATAATCTTCTTGGAAATGCTCAGGCAGAACAGACTTAACTTCATACTTCGATAAGTTAATTTCTCTTCTTTTCTTATCTACAAAAGATCTATGTGACATGATTTACCTAAGTTTGTGCTGTTGTTTCTACAACTCTTACAGCACTTCGTGATTCGTCATAACCAATAATATAATTTCTTAATGGAACTACAGCTGATTGATTAGCTGGGACTGCAGCTATTTTTAAGTAACTTCCAGTTACTCCAGTAGGTTTAAATCCCTGAAGTGATAGTGTTCCAGCAGAAGCGTTATAACTTCCAATGTTATCTACGACTACAGTTTTATCAGAAGATTTTACAATTTCTAATACATTTGAACTTAGTCTATTTCTTAGTTCACATAATACTCCATTGTAAGTAAATGTAGTGCTTGTTATTCTATGATATACATCGTCTGGAGCTGCAATAGCTACTGGATATGTAAGAGTATAACTTCTAGAAGCTGATAATACTACGCTACCAACAACTGTTGAGTCAGCAGCTAACCCAGGAGTTGATACATTAAACCTTTGCTGCATTCTAACATCTGATCGCGATGAAAGTACAGCTGTACTTACTGCATCAACATCAGTTAACATATTAGATCGTCTAAATGATTTTTTAAATTTACCAGAATTAGTTGTTAAATTAAATAACAATGTATCTTCAAAATAATCTCTAATTGCTTGTCTTACACTTGTTCTAATAGTATTTTCAGATAGTGTTGTTAATTTTCGATTAAATTGAAAGAATACATCTGCTTCAATAAATGTAACAGCTGGATCAGCAAATTCTACGTCAAATGATACAACACCTAAGTCTTTTACTAATACTCTAATGCCATCTTGTGTCGATGTTTTTTGAGCATCAGTTACGTCAGCATCATATAAAATTGATACAAACGTAGTTCCAAATTTTGGTTCTGTATTTTCTTCTCCGCCCCATGCACTAATATCATCAATAAGAGTAGAATAGTTTCTAAGAATAAGAGCTGAATAATCATTTGCAGTTACTGCTCTATTTTGTGATGCATATAAGAAAGGTGCATTTTTTCTAATTGATTCAATTGACTCTTTTGCTTTACCACCAGTTGAATTTGCAACAGTGGTTGAAGTAATTGTATAACTTTCTGCTCCAACTGTTAACTGATTAACAGGAGCAAAGGTTGAACCTCCGTTTGCTGATGGTCCGTTAACTGATAAGTAATCAACAACAATTTGTTTACCTGCAGTCGGCGTAACACCTAAAGTATTACCATCACCAAATGTTAATTCAAAGTAACCATTTGGTGCTTCTTTTAAGATATATACGGTTGAGGCTGAAGTTAATTCTTGAGCATTAGCTATATTTGTGTAAGATGTATAAAGTGAAGATGAAGGTGAATCATATACTTTTACAATTGCTGTGCTTATATCTAAATTTTTATCGGGTATAACATAAGTTAAATTTTCTTGGTAAGGACCTACGATAAATGTTTTAGTTTTCTGAGTTCCTTCAAACAACTCAATATTATTACTTCCTACTGCAGTTTGAAACCTATATGTTCCGCTTGAGTTTGAAGCAGTTAATTCTGCTCTTGTTTGAAAAGTATAAGTAGTGTCATCAATAGATGCAGTAAACTTAGTATTGATTGGCATTGTTACTGTATCTGGTCGTGTGTCAGATGAAGGTATAGTAATACTTAAATTAACTGTTGACCTAGATGCAATACGTGAATCTGGTATATAACCAATAGCTGTTGCAAGAGATACAATTGAACTTCTTAATTGAGCTGTTCCCAAGAAAGATTCATTTAATGCATAGTTTGCAATCAGTGCATTGTAGTGCGTATTATAAGCTAAAACATCAAGTATATTTGATAACCCAGATGCTTCAAAGTTATAATCAGCAAATTCGTTTTGTGCTGCTAAAAAGGTCTTTAGATTATTTTTGATTGTATCAAAATCTAAAGAAGTAGATCTAATCGTAGTTGCCATATTATCTTAACCTCGATACTGCAAATGAGAAATTAATTTGTTGAGTTGTATTTTTTATTGCTACCGTAAGGTTAACTCTTAAATCATTTTGATCTTCATTTGCTCTTACATTTAAACTTAATATTTTTGCTCTTGGCTCAAAAGCTTCTATTTGAGATATTATTCGTTCTTTTATGTCTTGAGATACGTCGCCGTTCATTAGCTCAAATAGCTGTCCTCTTAAATCTCCACCAAATCTAGGTAAGAATGGTTTCTCAAATCGATTAGTTAAAAGTAAAGTTTTAATAGACTGTTTTACTGCAGCAGCATCTTCCTTTTTATAAATTTCACCGCTTCCCTTTTTTGCAAAGGTCAAATCAATATCCTTATACTTTCTATTCCTAGCTATAACTAGGCTAGAAGTTAGGTCTTTATCTTCTGCTGCTAATGCTCTTGCCATAATACTTTATTTATAATCTAGTTTAGGCATAATCATTATATAAACCTTCAGTTGTTGAAGAAGTATCTGTGCTTAACCTACGATACTCAATTAATTCATTCTTATCTGCTTTAGCTCCATCTGCATTAATGCTAGTTGATATCTGATTTGAAAACGAAACATCATAAGTCGTATTCATCATTGGCATTTCTAAAACAATTGATACACTCAGTGAATCGTCTGGATTATATCTGTCATAAGCTAATTCTAAACTATTATAATTAATAAAGTCTTTCCAAAATTCTGCTACATCAAATGACTTAGGTATATCAACCTTTCCATCTTTACCTAAGACTTGATAAACAACCTTTGTTCCAAACCCTGTTGCTATATTTGTTTCAGTCACAACTAATCGAATATTTTTAAAAGCTTCATGTTCTATTATGGTTCTCATTGCCTCAGCTTGAATATATAAGTTTCTTGCAATTTGTTTATCGGTAGCATCAGAGTTAAATAAAGTAGTCGGAGTCCCTGGAGCTCCTAAGAATTTAGCCATAGTAATTCCAGGACCAAGTTTAGTACTAGAAGTAATTGTTGTTCTAAATTGTGGATTGTAAAGTGGGTCAACTAATAATATCATTATCTTCTCTCCGATGGAGTAAATCGCTTACTGTTATTTACAATTGCGTTATTACCAATAGAGGTATAACCAAATCTAGATGAAGGTGCTCTACCTGCACTTCGTACTGGTTCTCCATCAGTTGCAACAGAAGCATAATTTTCACCTAATAGTTTTTTCCGTATAAGTCCGTCAGCAATTACATTACTGTTTCCGTTTCTTAATTGTGCTCTTATCTCATGAATAGTTGGCTCATGATCAAACACTGTTCCATAATCGTCTGTAAATGTTATTCTATCTTTTAACGCCCCCGTTGGATCTATTTGAATATTTCTAGCTCCGTAATCTGCACCAAATATATGAGCAGTAGTAATAACTAAATTAGGAGATACTCCATCATTATCAACAGGTGCATCTGTTACCGTATAAGCACTAGTTATAACTCCAGCTGCAATTGTAGCTGGACCTAGTGCTGTAGCATAAGCAGTACCTGCATCGTCAGCTGCAGTACCAGCAGTTACAGCAGTAGTAGCTGTTTCTGCCCTTGCTGCAACTAAAGCATTTGCTGCTGTTCCAACAAGATCTCCATAAAATACAGTAGTTGCTCCAGTTCCTTCAGGTGGGCCTGAATAAGTAGCAGCATACATTTTAAATCCTTCTCCACCAAGTACACCCTTAGGTGCTATAACACTAGCTCTCTTAGCTCCAGTAGCATTAAATGCATCAGCTGAACTTATTGCAATGCTACCACCTGATGTCATTAGCATTCTATCATTAGAGGAAAAGTCTATTTTACCACCAACGTAATCTTCATAATTTCCTTTTACTCTATTTAAATCATTACCCAATACGGTTGTGGTTTTATCTTGTAATATTCTTGTTGATTGAGATTTATGAACATCTTTTTGTTCATTACCATAAACAGTGCTAAATGCATTACCGTAGACTTCATGAACTTCTTTATTATGAACTTTAACGTTCATGTTTCCACCAACAGTTAAGTTATAATCACCAGTAACGTGTACGTCTAAATTTCCTTTATAGACTAATTTACCTTCACCTTCAACTATAACTGTTTGGTCAGCACCAACAACTTCTACTTTCTTTTTACGTGAACTGTAAACAGTACTACCATCAGCTCTTAATTCAATACCAGAGCCGGTCTTATGTTTAATAAGTATTCTTTCACCGCCTGGAGTATCGTCTATTTCAATAACGTGACCTGATGACGTCTCCTGTACTTGATTGTGTGGATATTCTGATGCTCTTTGATCTGGAAGATTAATTGATACATCAAGATAACCTCCTCCAGTATAGAGTTCATTAACTTTAGCTCCTCTTGCAGCAGCATTAATGGATGTACCAAAAAAATAATCTTTCTTTGGATATTCTCCAGTTGCATCATTAAAGCCTTCCTGCTTTACTCCTACAGACTGGTTAACTGATCTTTGGCTTTCTCTTTCAGCTGTCATGGTAATTCCGTTGTGTTAATTTCAGCAGGTTCAAATGCATTTCCAACAAAAGGATCTGCAAATAACGATTTCTTATTAAATACATCGTCAACATAATCTCTTACATCAAATCCTGGATCAATGTATTCAGCTCTTAAGTCATTATTTCCTATAATTTGACCACCTGGGTATCTTAATAAAAATTCTTTACAGAATAACTCAAATGCGTGAAACTGTGCTTGAGTTAGAGATCGTGCAGATAGATATTTATCTGGGTTTTCAGTTCCTGTTGGACAGTTATACCCACCGACAAATGCTATAGCTAAACTTTTTCTATTATGATTTCTAAGTGTCGTATGATTTGATTCAATACCATTAGGTCTTCCTCTTTGAAGTGAACCGTCTCTACGTATTACATAATGGTATTCAATCCCGTCTCCGCCTAAGTCTAAATTATGGCTATTAATTTCTTCAGATCCAATATTCTGATTTGAAAATGTTTTGGTCCAATGTACTACAACACCAGTAATTCCTCTAGTTATTGCAGCAAACTCTGCAGTAAGCTCTTCTACTGTATTTACGTAGCCAAATTCAATATTTCTTTTATTTGAAACATTCCATTCTGCAACGTTTTGTCCAATTTGAAATGGAGGATCAAATGCAGACTGACTTGTATCTATTTGTAAAGCTTCAGTTATTGTAGTAATATCTGGATTAATTTCTTGTGCAACTCTTTGGCCTACTCCTCCTGTTCCACTTAATGCAGCATTTACATTTTCGTTTATTTCATTGTTAACACTAGTAACTAAACTATCTGTGTTTACTGATAAACTTCCAATAACTCTTTCAGCTTCTTCAGTTGTTCCACCTGTAATTTCACTAACTATACTGGGTGTTAGCGTTTTAGCTGTCGTTTGAGCTAATGCACCTGTCAAATCAGTTATGTCACCAGCTGTTCCGCCTAATCCAGTGACTAATGAATTTAAATCTCCAACATGAGATCCTACGAGTCCAGCTGCAGCATCTTTAGCTCTGTTTAATCCTTCAGTAGTAGCTTCTTCTAAAATATCTTGTAAACTTCCGTTTCCTACGCCTAATCCAGTAATAATATTAATAATTGCTGATATTGCAGTATTGACAGGAGAAGATGATACACTAGCTCTTCCATCACTATCAAAAGTTACTGATACTCCTAATGCACCAATTAATGAACCGGCTATATTGCTTGTTATATTTCCTACGCTAGGTATTTGTCCATTAAATACTCCACTTATAACATCATTTGTTGCTCCACCTAAAACTTTTTGTGCAACGTCTCGTGACGTAGATCCACCGGCAGTTGATCCAGGTTGAGTTGAAGTAGTCCTTGTCTTTGCGTTATATATTTCTTGTACTGCAGCAGCTACTTCATTAGGTCGACCGCTAAGACTAAATGTAGATGGTAATACTGCAAGTATGTCATCAATCGGAACATCTTTAAATGCTCGACTAGCATTACTTCCTTGTATAATGTCTATTAATCTTTGTCTAAATCTAGATGGAAATGCCATTATGCTCTTAATACCTCTTCTCTAGCAGTAAGACTTTGTTCTAATACTTCTTCATCGTCTACTGGGTCAAAATTTTCTATGTAATATCTTTTTATAACTTGTGCTGAACCATTACGTCCCTCTACAATAGTTGACTTTAAAAGTTTTCCATTTGCAACTACTCGTGAAGTTCTTAATTCATGTAACACAAATCTTAACTGAATAATATATCTATTTGAAGCTTGATCAATTGTTCCAGCTCCTCTTAAAAATTTAGATGAAAACTCAATAAGTTCTGCTTGCCTTGTTTCATTCCAGTTTCCTATTCCAGCATCTTCAGTTTCTAGTCGGGATGCATGATCCAAGTTACCCATAATTCCAGCAGCCTGGTTTACAGTATAACCATTATCAATAAAGAACTTCATGCCTTCAGATCTTCTTCTAAGTCTTCTTACTGGTATTTCCGTTATAGTATCACTTAGTAATGTAGGAACAATTATCTCAAATTGATTATCTTCAATCTCAGATAATTGTGAAACAGTTGGATATTCATCTTTTGGCAGTGAACCAACAATAACTGGTATCTGCGATGAAATTCCATCAACAAAGAAGCCAAATACCAAAGCACCTGCTGTTAACTTTGGTGTTCTTCCTAATCCAGATACTCCAGCTTCAGTTGATGGCATAATAACACTAGCCCATGGTAAATCAGCTTCTGGTATATCGTTTGTAAATGGAGAATGAACTCCATCTATTCTTACTTTTACTTTACCTTCAAAACCATAAGGAGGAGAACTATTCACAACAGTTCCAACAAACCATCTAGTTTGATCTCCATAAAATTCCTTAGATATTGTTCTTATTGTTTTCATGGTTCAAAATTCGTAATAGGTGATAGTTTATAGTTTTTATCTAATTTACATGCTCTCATTGATGAACTCATAGCACCAGCTGCAAAGCTATGTCTAAGCGAATAAATTAGATAATTTCCAGATTTATCGTAATCGATTAATTGTTCTATTTCTGGAGTGTCTGTTCCTCCAGCATTACCAGAAAATAGTAATGATACTGTTTCACCAACTCCAGACTCTGCAGCCATGAATATATAGGATGGAACTTGTACCTTTACAAAATTTTGCATTAGTGCTGCTCGTAATGCAATATTTTCAACTCTTTTTCTATAATCCGCAGGAGATAAATCATCATAAAAACTATTTGCATCTGTATAAGAATTAGTATTTACTATTTGATGAAAATACATAGAAGGTAAAGCTTCCAATCCTTCTTCATTAAAGAATATTCCTTCATTAAAAATATTTTGTCTATCATCTTCTTTTAATACTCCCTGATTTCTTAAATTTAAAAGCATTCTATCAATATTATGTTTACTTCTTATTCTTTTATTTGAAGATATATCTGTAACTGAAAGCTGTGAAGATAATCCACCAGACATAATGGTTGATAATGAATTATGGTTTTCTCCAAACTCTACATTGTCCATTACTAATTGATCTGGTTTAGCCCAGCTAGGGTCTGAATTAATCATAGCTACAGATTGAACAAAGGGTGCGTCAATATTAAATGGTCTTAATGAAAGTAAGTAATCTAATGACTCAAATGTCAACCAACCGTCTCCTGTTTCAAACCAAGAGTGAACATTAGATCGTAAGAAAAAAGGTGAACCATTTTTTGTAGTACATCTATCTCTTATAAACTCTACTGCACCAAGTGGAGTTAAGTATGGTATAACCACTTTCATATTTTTTTGTACCGGAGGTTCTCCAGATGTTTGTAAAATTTCTTGTGGTAATCCTAAAAGTCTTTCGTCTGTTAATATTTTTCTTATGATTTCTGTAGGAGATCCACTAAACGATCGACTGAATTTTTTTACATAATTCTTAAAGACCCATGGATCTACTATACTTAATACAACCATTGTTGCAGAGTCATTTCCTGCAGCAGCCATCTTTTCAATTCCAGTGATTGTAAATGTTCTTTTTATATTGTAAGTAGCATTTTCAGTTGGAGATGAACTTAAATTAACTTCAACGTTTATGGCTAAAGTTTCTCCTCCTCTAAAGTTTAACATGTTATCTGAAGTAAAAACACCATTCGTATCAATAAGGTTAACCTTTCCACTTACATAAGGACGCTCTATGTTTTCGTATAATTCTAAGTCTACGATTACATTTTTTATATCTAAGGGAGTTCTAATTAACGGGGATGTAATTACTGCCTCAGTAATTTCAAACTGTCTAGTTGATACTGTCATTATCTTCTAATTAATCTAAAGTACTCAGACGCTACTCTTTTAACCACGTCGGGTCTAAGAACTTTTATTTGTCTGAGTTCGTCATTCTTTGTTCTAAAATTATCTTCAAAAGTTTTTGTTACTAATCCACTTGGAGCACGAGTTGTTATTTCAAATGGATCTACGTCTACCCAATTACCATTAGAGTCTTCATAGTGATGAACACCATCTTTCTCAGCAGTAACTGATAATATTTCAAGATGTTGTGGATTACCTTCATCATCATTATATGTTAAATAATTATCAGTTGAAAAAGCATTTGTATTAGCTGAACTAATAATGAATTGACCAATGTCAATTTGTCTATCTTGTATAACTCCACTGTGGCTGCTTTGATCTCCAGTTACAGCTTGTCCTACAGTAAATAAAGCACCAATGTTATCATCTGCAACATCGCTGTTTAACTTAACTCCACTTAAGTCTCTACAGTTTGAAGTTACAGCATAATCGGGAAAGTTTTTCGTTAATTGTTCAGTTATTTCTTGTTCAGTTAAAGGCCAGCCAGATTCTCTTATATGTTCATTTAATAAGTAAAGTGTCCAATGATAATCAACTGTGCCATATAAAATGTGAGATACTGTATCTGGTCTATCTCCGTCCAAAATATCATAGTATTGATATAATAATAACTCATCACTTATCTGATCTACTAAATCATTATAAACAGATAAGTCATTAAATAAGACTGCTGACGTTTCATTGCCAAATTTATATCTAAGTGTTGGAAAATTTCTAAAATACTTAGCCATTTTACGTATCCTCGTACTCTCTAGACGTTTCTACTTCTTGAGTTAGTCTATTGTTTAATGGAACCTCATATACGGCCTTATTACTTTCATTAAAATCGTTTTTATCAGGAGCTCTTTCCTCTCTAAAGTTAAGAACCAATTCAACTTCATTAAACTCTCCTCCATTACCATTACTATGAAAAGCCTGATTGGTGGGGTTAAGGTTTATATCCATACCAAATAAGTAGCATGGTAACATTTCAGTATTTGGCAAAGGTGAACCATTATATAAAAAAGAAATGTCAAATAAACTTGGAAATTCATAACCAACAGCAAACCCGTTGTCTCCTAATGATATTCTTTCGGGGTACATCTGTCGTCTAAAAAAGTTAATTATTTTATTAATTTCTCTTGATTCAGTTAAACTAGTTGGAATAAGTTTAAAAGTAAAAGAGAAATCTCTTATTGATGGAGCTTCAAACAATGTTCTTTGGTTTGGGTTAATACTTACCTGAGTTGCTAATCTAGTTGCCCCTTGTATTTGAGCATTTCCTCTTGAACCTAATGCACTTAAAGCTAATCTAGCTTGTGGAGTATTTGCAGCTTGTCCAGGATTACTTGTCATTGCAGAAAGAGAACCCTGAACTCCAGCTATTCCAGCTCCTATAACACCCTGACCAGCTTGAAGTGCTCCAAATGCTGCAGCACCACCAGCTCCAATAGACATATCATTATATCTAATAAGATCTCTAAATTGAACTGCTTGTGGCATATACATTGAGCAGTGAACTGGTTCATATTCTTTGACTAAGTTAACTGGATCTGAAAAAGCTTCACCCAGCATTTGTCTATTTTGCTCAGAGTTTATTTGCTGAATTTGTTCGTCAGTATTACCTGCTGATCGTAAAAATTCTTCTGTTGCATCTGGCACTAATCCTTCATTAATGTTTGCAATTAGATCTGGATAAGTTCTTGCTAAATGAGAAACCTCACTTGCAATACCAGCTACATTCACCGGCTGTCTTCTAAAAGGTCTAAATTTAATTTCACCTTTATAATCTAATCGATCAAGTGGAAATTGTAATTTCTGGTAATCAGGCCTTCTGTAGACTTGTTGTCCTTCAGAATTTTCTACAATGTCAGCTGTAAAATCTGTATATTGTGGCATTTTAGTACTCTAATAAATAACTTTAATATGTTTATTTATATGGAAAATGGGAACGTATAAGGGTAAATACAGAGTCGTTAATACGCATAAGTATAGAGGAGACTTGAATAATGTTATTTATCGCTCTCAGTGGGAAAAGGCTTGCTTTCTTTGGTGTGATAGAAACTCTAATATAAGAGAGTGGTCGTCAGAGGAAGTCATTATACCTTATTACTACGACGTTGATAAGAAATATCACCGTTACTTTATGGACTTAAAATTTACAACAACTGAAGGTAAGACTTTTTTAATTGAGATTAAGCCAGAGAAACAAACTCAACTTCCAAAGAATCCAAATAGATCTAAGCGATATATTTCTGAAGCACTAGCATATGTAAAGAATCAAAATAAGTGGCAAGCTGCAAACGAATATGCACTTGATCGAGGTTGGCATTTTCAAATATGGACTGAAAACGAATTACGAAGTCTTGGTATATTACAAAAACCAACACCAGGTAAGTTAAAAGAAATGAAACCATTTAAGCCTTACAGGAGAAATAAAAAGAAAAAATGACACACAGTCATCCTCTGTTTGTAGAGATTTATAAAAACGCATCTAGGTTTACTCAATATTTAACCAAACACGTATGGTACGAAAAGAATCCAAACCTACCCTTACTAGCGGTTGCCAGATGCCCATATAGCCGTTTTTGGTCAGCATGTAAGGAAATCTATTCCAGGCCTGATAAAGATGGCATACCGCGTGGCGAGAAGGATCCAGTAGCCCTTATAGAAAAAGGTCTTAAGGAAATAAGAAAAATTGATATTGATAAACATTTTTGGACTCAAACTAAGTTTATTAGACCATATAAGCATAGAATTGATCATGTCTTTTTATTTGAAAACTTAAGAGAAGAAGTAAAACAAAAATGTGATGAATACAATATTGTTTGGCATCGATGGTTTGATTGGAATAATATAGATATGAATCCAAACCCATCTGATCATACTAACGATAAAATAGCAATTGAATACATCAAAGGAATCGATGAAGTAAGATACCATTATGACTTAGATTTTGATTGGTATAACTCAATAATAAATAACAATCTATGAAATACGATATAATATTATTTGCTGATGTGACAAATTATTTGGCTCCAGTAAAAGGAATGGGTCCTTATGCCCTTGCAACAAAGTTAAGAACA